>ENA-OQBJ01000580-OQBJ01000580.1-human-gut-metagenome-genome-assembly--contig:-NODE-580-length-18769-cov-10.572846_pt1 | contig 18769 bp, 14 predicted proteins | sample MGYA00242743_ERZ504545 | MGnify/ENA primary metagenome ERZ504545 (study PRJEB26092, sample SAMD00036252) | human gut metagenome | host: Homo sapiens | study: EMG produced TPA metagenomics assembly of...
TGGAGATAGATTTAAAATTATGTAACTTTGCAGCCGAAAAGGCTTCCCTGCTGGGGGCATGCCCCCAGCAGGGAGTGGGAATGAAAGTTAAGAACAAGCCTTGACACAGTTTAAATTACACCCCCAATAAACAGCATATTTTCTGTTGATTTCTATACTTTTTATTGGGCAAACGTTTGCACAATTTGCCCTATCAGATTACAATTTATACTGAAGATGTTTCATTGCATGACCACCCCAAGTGGTATCATTGACATATTGGAAACCAACCTTCGTATAGAGACGCTCCGCTTTCGGATTGCCCTTATCACAAAGCAAACCTACAGCAGGAAGTCCTAATTCTCTTGCGCGAGAGATAGCAGCATCCAACAGTTTAGACGCAATACCTTTTCCACGGTATTGGTTAGAAACTGCCAAACTATCCAAATAGAACTCACCTTCCTCTGTTTCAAGCTCCATAGCCGAATAGTCCATTCCAAAAGCCACGATTGCAGCCTCAATAAAGCGCTTACGTAATCTTTTGACGTCAGCACCATCATATGCAACCAAGATGCCAACAAGAATGCCATCAGTAGACATAGCAACCAATGTATTCTTATAACTATACTGACTATCCTCCATCTCTACAAGTTTAGTCATCATACGGTGAAAATCAACCAATGTATGCTGAGGACCAGCAAAATTTTGACAACACTGCGCATTCATCGCCTCCATGATAAGCGATGCGATATGCGAAGCCTTGTCTGGCGTAGCTGTTCTATTTGAATTTTCATTATACTATTTTAATTTTATTGTTTTTATTATTGTTATTTCTTTCATGCTCCAGCATCGTGAGGAAATTCTACAAAGATTACTTTTTTCATGATTGCTGATTGGGTTTGATGCCTTATCGTTTACAAAGTTACGTATATTTTTTGATAAGAGCAAGTTTTTTATATTTTTTATTCGAAAAAAGTTTTTTTATTCGAAAAAAAAATGTATCTTTGCCGCAGGTTTTGAAGCTAAATTTCTATTACTAGCATAATAGAGATACCCAAATCCCTTGGGTCCCAATGCTTCAAAACCTTTTTCGTTTTAACAGCGAAAAAGGAATACACCGAAAGAGTGTATCCTTCTTCGCTATATAAATCCTTAATGTTTTGATTTTCGGAATATTACTATAATCACAAAGCTACAGAAGCATCCTTTAAGTCTACTGCCTGTGCCTTGAGGGTTCCCTTTCCTTTTATCACAACGACACATTTTCCGAAAAATGCCTTGCGATGTGAATCGGTGAAACGCTCCAAAGAAGTCTGACATCCATTATCTGTTCCCAGAATCTTTGGCGTTTTCAGGAAACCATGACCACTTGCATCCTGTTCTCCTGAAACAGAGAAGAAAATCTGGTTATCTGCGTTCGGACAGAGATTGCCGTCTTTGTCTACCACATTCACCTCTACAAAGATGGTCGGATCAGAAGAGCCAAAAGCCTGACAGCCCTGATAAGTCTTCTTCAACACAAGATGATGAGGAGCTCCTGCTGTCTTTATAACTTGTTCCCTAAGAACCTGATTGTTCTTTCTGGCTACAACCTTCACTTCTCCCGGTTCAAAGTTTACGCGCCACATCACATGATATTCAGTACTATTTCTGAAAGCATCGCCTCCGTTCTTTGCACCGTAGACAGTCTTCTTACGGATGCCCTGACTCTTGCCATTGATAAAGAGTTCTACCTCATCGGCATGATTATAATAACACCACATGTCGATGGTCTGTCCCGGCAGCCAGTTCCAATGAGGGAAGAGATGAAGCACATCTTTCTGACTCCACTCACTCTGATACATATAATAGCTGTCTTTTGGAAGACCCGCCAAATCGATAATGCCAAAATAACTGCTACGGGCAGGATAAGCATAAGGAGTAGGTTCACCGATATAATCGAAACCGGTCCAGATAAACTGTCCGCCCACAAAGTCGTTGTGCTTCACCACATCCCAGGTTTCTTCATGGGTACTACTCCATGATGCGTGGAAATTATCATAAGCCGAACACATAAACGATGGATCGGTATAAGGCAACCACCATTCCTTTGGCGCAGTATAAATGCTGTCGCTAGGCATCATATAGTAGCCACGAGTCTGCAAGGCAGAAACACTCTCCGACAGAATAAAAGGCTTGCCAGGGAAATTCTTCGGCACATCCTTCACCCACTGATGGTGATAATTGAAACCTATAACATCAATAGCCCCACTCTTAAAGAGGTGATTCTTCGGGTCGGGCTCATTGCAGCCAGCAGTAACAGGGCGTGTGCCCCAAGGATCATACTCCTTCACGATTTTTGCCAGATGCTGGGTAAGAAGCGAATTGACACTCAGTTCATCGCTATGTGACAAGCTAGAAGCATCATGACCGGCATTCAGAATCAGGTTAGCCTGCTCCAGACTGAGCGTATCAGCAGCCGCATCCGACCATTGTTCGAGAACCTCATTACCGATACTCCACATGATGATACTTGGATGATTACGGTCGCGCTTGATGAGATCAGACAGGTCTTTCTTATGCCATTCATCAAAGAAACGGGCATAATCGCCATTCGATTTCTTGCGGCGCCACATGTCGAAACTCTCGTCCATCACGAGGATGCCCATCGAATCGCACATGTTCAGGAGTTCTGGTGCCGGAGGATTATGACTACTTCGGATAGCGTTCACGCCCATATCGCGAAGGATGGTAAGCTTACGGTGCATCGCATCCTCATTAACGGCAGCACCCAGGCAACCAAAATCATGATGCTCACAGACACCATTTATCTTGAGATTCTTGCCATTGAGGAAGAAACCCTTCCTTGCATCAAACTTCACATCGCGGAAACCGGCAGTTGACGTAGTAACATCCACTACCTTCCCATTTACTAACAGCTCGCTCTTGACTGTATAGAGATATCCCTTTCCGATGTCCCAGAGATGCGGATTCTTCACCTTGAGTTTCTGTTCCTGAACACCCTGACTCTTGGCTACGATCTTTCCTGCAGCATCATAGATTGTATTACGGACAGAGAGTTTCATCTTTTTACCGGAAGCAGCGAAGTCCACTTTCACCCTGACATCACCCTGTGGAGAAGTTGCCACATACTGTCCCCATTGGGGAATATAAGCAGTTTTCATGGTTTTGGTGAGCCAAACATGGCGGTAAATACCGCAACCGGAATACCAGCGGCTGTTAGGCTGGTCGCTGTTGTCTACCTTCACAGCAATGACATTATCACCCTTTTTATTAATATAAGGTGTAAGATCATACTCGAATGTACTGTATCCATAAGGACGGGTTCCGAGTTTATGACCATTGATATACACAGTAGAATTCATATATACCCCATCAAAAGTGATGGTAAAGCGGTCATACTTTTCCTTTGGATTCACCGAGAAGTGCTTACGGTACCATCCGATGCCGCCCGGCAGTGCACCACCACCGGCTCCCGAAGGATTCGAAGGAGAGAAATCGCCCTCTATCGCCCAATCGTGAGGAAGATTCAAACTTCGCCAATGTCGGTCTGAATAATCAGATTTTGACATTCTGGCACTATCTGCTAAAGTGAAAAGCCAGCCATTATCAAAAGACTGGCGATCACGGGCGCTCAACGACTGAGCGCCCAATAGAAAGATTGCTAAAGCAAATATCTTCTTCATATTACTTCAGTTTTACAGTAACTGCCTTACCAGCATACTTCACCATCTTGCCCTTAGGCGCCTTGGCGAGGCTGATACCCTGCTGGTTGTTATCACTAACAAGTACGATATTGAAGCGACGCTTCTGGAGCATACCGTCGAAAGCACCCTTACGGGCAGCGATAGTAATAGTCTTCTGAGCATTATTATATTTGAAGTCTATCATAGCATACTTACCCTTCTCGTAGTTGTAGTTGGTTCCCTCATCCTCATAGAGTGTATAAGAACCGTCCTTGCCTGCATAGACATAGAGGTCGATGAGCTCAGCCTTCTTCTGATCGCTCCACTCCATCTCTGGACCCACAGGAAGAATAGAACCCTCTGGAACAAAGACTGGAATCTTATCGAAAGGCGCATCGGCTACGATTGTCTGTCCACCGGCATAGTGCTTACCTGTATAGAAATCATACCAGCCTTCTGCTTAGGAAGATAAACATTGCGGCTGTACTTCTGATACTCGCCTACAGGACAAGCCATGAGAGCAGGACCGAACATCCACTGATCCTTGATGTCGTAAACATTATCATCGCCGTTGAAGTCCATTACCAATCCACGCATCATCGTATAGTCCTTGAAATGAACCATACCCGCCATACTGTAGAGGTAAGGCATCAGACGGTAACGGAGTTTATCGTAAGCCACGATGGTCTTGTAAGCCGGATGATCTGCCGGAGCAATGTTCCATACCTCACGTGTAGGCCACTGGCCATGAGTACGATAAAGAGGTACGAAGCAACCGAACTGGTTCCAACGAGCCTGCAACTCGCGCCATTCCTTCAAGTCAGCATTTTCCTTACCGGTCTTATCGAACTCCTGCTGGGCAGCCACATAACGGTTTTCTACACAGAAACCGCCCTGGTCCATTCCCCAGAAAGGCAGACCTGCCATAGAATAGTTCAAACCGGCTGTCATCTGGGCACGCATATCTTCCCAACGGGTAGCAATGTCACCAGACCAGGTAGCCGTACTGTAGCGCTGTTCACCGGCAAAACCGGAACGGGTCAGGAGGAAGACACGCTGGTTAGGGTTCACGCTGCGCTGTCCGTTATAGATAGCATCAGCATTCACGATGCTGTAAGCATTGAAATATTCGGTAGATGTACCGAGGGCAGTAGGACCGGAAAGAGCCTTGCGGTACCACATCGGGGTACAGTCGCGAACGTTTGGTTCTGATGCATCCATCCACCATGCATCGATTCCGAACTTATACTTGGTATAAAGATTCTCGTCCATCTGGCGCCAGAACATCTTGCGGGCACCAGCAGAATAGGCATCATAGAATGAACCGCGGAAGCCGAGCCAGTCGTGAATATCATCCTTGATAGCCTGATGATACATCCAACCCTTGCTGTCGAGTTCCTTATAGTTTTTGACCGTATCATAGAACTTAGGCCATACGGAAATCATGAATTTTCCGTTCATGGCATGTACGCTGTCGAGCATCGCCTGTGGGTTTGGATAGCGTGCCGCCTCAAACTCATGACTTCCCCATGAATCCAGCTTCCAGTAGTTCCAATCCTGAACGATATTGTCTACAGGAATATGCAGGTCGCGGAACTTCTTCATGTTGTCCTCGATGTCCTTGCTGCTCTGATAGCGCTCACGGCTCTGCCAGAAACCGAGGGTCCACTTAGGATAAAGCGAAGCCTTGCCGGTAAGCGTACGGTAACCGGAAATCACCTCATCGAGATTCTGACCGGCGATGAAATAATAATCCATATCCGGCGACATCTCACTCCAGATGCTCAACTGGTTCTTCTCTGCCTCAGAACGAGGAGCTGCTACGCGAAGTCCGCAGTAAGAGACATCACCATCTGGCTGCCACTCGATACGGATAGGAGTCTTTACGCCCTTCTTGATAGGAGTTTCAAACTTATAAGAGTTCGGATTCCAGGCTGTACGCCAGCGCTCAGGAACTACCAGTTTGCCATCGATATAAATCTTCATGTAACCGGCATAGTAGAGGATAAACTGATAGAAGCTGTTGGTTGGAGCCTCTACATAACCCTCGTAAACCACCTTGGAACCATTCAGCGCGAAGCCTTTTGGCAAGTTCTGAATGCCGCCCTTGTCGGTCTGGTTGCAAACCTCAGAAGTCTCAGGCATTGCATACTCAAAGTAAATGCTATCTTCGCCTCGAACAATCTTCTGACCATTCTTATCCACATAAGTACCTGTCAGCTGGCCTTCCTTACCATCCTTATCATAGAGTTTGAAGGCACGGTTCAGCTGAAGATAATCTTCCGGATTACCCCAACGGCAATAAGAATAAGAATCCCAGAGGATGCCATAGTTTTTATTAGAGATGACGAAAGGCACACTCACCTTGGTATTATACTGGAAGAGGTCTTCGTTCTTACCCTTCATGTTGAGTTCCTCACTCTGATGCTGACCGAGACCATAGAACGCCTCGTTATCAGGAGAGTTGAAGAGCGCGCGCCATGACCATCCGTGCTTCTGTGCTTCAGGAACCTTGGCAATGTCTACACCCATTTCACGGTCAGGCACGGTGAACGGCTTGAAAGTCTTTCCACCCTGAGCAACCTCGTTGAGAAGGACATTGTCTTTCAGGTCATAGAAGGTAATCTGACCCGTAGCCTCGTTCATGACAGCACGCATAGCTGCAGTGGTAATGATGAGATTGTCTCCCTGCTCTTCCACCTTATAATTTGCCTTGCTGTTTTGAGGCACTATTATCAGACTCTGTTTGTTACGGAAACTCTGTTCGGCTGTAGCCTGAACACGGATAATCTTATCGCTCACCACCTGGAGGCGAATCTGACTAGGACCAAAATTCTGGTGTTGCTTCAACTGAACAGTAAGATAATTACCATTCTGGTTGAAACCGGCTGCCTGCATGCCTGTAGCACTCATCAGCAGCACTGCTGAAATCAATAATGTTTTAGTTAGTCTCATTGTTATATGTTTAAAGGAAAGTTTAAAAATCTGCGGCAAAGATACGAGAAAATTCCCGTATCTTTGTGCGCAAATGTTATCTGTATATGTATTAAATGTTAACTAGAAGCGTAAACTATTCTGATTCTGACAGATTCTTACGATATTGAGACGGCGTAACGCCATACGCGTCTTGGAAGTATTTAGTGAAATAACGTGGATTATTGAATCCCACCTTATAGGCTATTTCACTGATGTTCAAGTCGTCCGAGCGGAGCAGATGCTCTGCAAATTTGATACGCTTGGTTCTGAGATACTCAGAAGGTGTAATACCCGTCAGCGAAATCATGCGTTTATATAATTGTACGCGTGAAATGCTAAGATGAGTACTGAGCAATTCTACCGATGTTTCAGGATTGCTCATATGATCGCGGATATAAGCATTCACCTCATCTATAAATTTGCGGTCGGCCTCTGTTATTACATATTCTGTGCTCACATTCTTGCGTTTCTTCAAGAGGTTCAGAATACAGAGATTCAACATATCTATATCGAATGGTTTGGCAATATACTCGTCAGCACCACACTTCAGACTTTCCTTGCGTTGCTCATCTCCCATACGGGCCGAGAGCATGATGAAAGGTATGGCTGTTGTTTCGTCATTGTCCTTACACATCCGGCAGAGTTCGTTACCATCCATCACAGGCATCATCACATCGCTCAGGATGATGTCTGGACGACGGTCGATAATCTTGTTCCAGGCATCCTGACCATTGACAGCCTCAACAACCGTATAGTCTGTCAATACTTCGTTCATAAACTCACGGAAGTCCTCACTGTCGTCAACGAGGAGCACTACCGGCTTCTTGATCATCGATTCTCCTGGCTGATGCGCATGTTTACTCATTCCGTAGAGAACGTTCTTACCTGCATCCGGATCCTCATCAGTAGCCTGATGCACCGTGGTTATGATAGGTGCTGCTCGCAAGGAACCGAGATGTGCCGTAGAATTAGAGGTGGTACTGCTCTCTATCGGAAGGTCTACCATAAAGATGGTTCCTCCGCTTGGATTATCTGTAACATCTACTTTACCGCCATGCAGTTCGGCAAACTTCTTTACCAGGTTCAAACCTATTCCGCTACCACCCTGCGGCTGCATTTCAGTGCCATTGACCTGATAGAAACGCTCAAACACATGTTCCTTCTCCTTATCGCTGATGCCCTTGCCTGTATCAGATACTGAGATGCGGAGCATATCCGAATCCTTATCTCCTACACGCTGGCGGAATGCAACACTCAGAGAAACGGTGATAAATCCGCCATCTGGCGTAAACTTGTAAGCATTGCTCAGGAGGTTATTCACTATTTTTCCTACCTTATCAGCATCAAACGACATCTGCAGACTAGGCATCGTAGAATCGAAGGCAAGCGTTACTTTGCTATTTGCCAAAGTACGGAACGAAGTACAGATATTGTCAACGAAGCTCACGATGTCGATACGCGACAGGGTAAGTTTTTCCTTATTCTGGTCTATCTTGCGGAAGTCGAGAATCTGGTTTACCAGATTGAGCAAACGTGTAGCATTGCGATGAATCATCTCCAGCTTTCTGCGTTTACTTTCATCTCTTTCTTCTCTAATCATATTGACCAGCGGCGAGATAATCAAGGTGAGCGGAGTACGGAGTTCGTGGCTCACATTGGTAAAGAAGTTGAGTTTGAATTCATTCAACTCCTTGGTCTTCTTGATACTGTCTTCCTTGCTCTGGAGTTCGAATTTTACACGCTGCTTTTCGAGCATACGTTTACGGTAGAGATAGAAAGCTACACCTATTAATATAATATATACGATAATCGCCCATATAGAGAGATAGAAAGGCGGATGAATATAAATCCTCAGCGTGCTCACCTCTTCGCTCACACTACCATCAGCATTCACCACCTTTGCCTCCAGGACATAGCTGCCTGAAGAGAGATTGGTAAAGGTAGCCTCCGGACGCCCCTCAGGTGTCAGCATCCATTTGTCATCAAGTCCCTTCATGCGATAGAGGAAACGGCAACGGGCAGGAATACTTACCTGGTCGGAAGCGAACTGTATGGTAAACGCCTTATCTTTATAGCTGAGATCCAGTTCTGGATGAGTATCGAGCGATTTTTCCAGAGGCACTCTTCCCTCAAACTCCTCACCTGCCTTCAGCGGATGATCGAAGAGTACGAAACCGCTGAACAAGACATGTGCATGTTTCTGGGCAGGAAGGATCTTAGCAGGATTGATGATATTAATACCATCCTGTCCACCGATGGCGATGGCTCCATTTCTCATCAAACAGGCAGAACGCTGGTTAAACTGGCGGCTCTGCAAGCCATCGAGCGAATTGAAGCTGATCATCGTAATGTCCCATTTGCCCTGATTGTTCTTAGCCAAAGTAACACGGGTAACGATAAATTCAGAAACCAGCCAGATGTTATGCTGCTTATCTTCGAGCACCATACAGCCTACCGTGCCCTGCGTACCATTGAGGTCATTGATTGACTCCAGCTGTCCTGAAGCCTCATCATACAGGGTGACGCCCGCAGGTGAAGCCATCCACAAGATGCCTCGGCTATCCTTCATCATGTAATTCAGGGAAGGACTAGGGAAAGGCTGTCCATCCTTGGTTTTATTCACATTGGTTACCTTTCGGGTTCCGAAATTAAAGATAGAATAGTTCTGCGAATGACCTATCAGAATTTCATCTTTATTCGGCAGGAAGAGCGAGTTGATAAAATCACTGGTAATACCTGAATTCTGAACATTGTAGGTTGTAAACTTTCCACTTTCAGGATTATAAATCTGGAAGCCTGAGCCCAAGGTTCCGATAATCAGGCGATGATACGGATCTTCGGCAAGACACCAGACGCTGTTATTGGCAAGTCCGCCTGGAGCTGCCAGAAAACTCTTCCATCTGCCGTTTTTATATTGGGCAAGTCCACCATTGAAGGTACCGAAATACATCGTACCATCACTCATGGTTACGCTGCTGACGATAATATCCGAAGCCAGACCGGTTTCAGCCTGTGAGAATCGCCAGCTCTGTCCGGTAAGCGGACTGTAGCATATAATACCGCTATCATTGGTTCCGCACCAGAGATTACCATTCAGATCCTGTGTGATTGTACACACATCACCAAGCGGAATAGTTGTGAATTTCTGAGCGTCAGGCGAATAATAAGCCACGCCGTTCTTGTAACTACCTACCCAGATAGCCCCCTCATCATCCACATAAACCTTCTGCAGGGAATTGTCAACGATACTTCCCTTTGCTTCGGAATGAACATACTGACGGCAGATTTTGCGTTTGAAATCTACAAAGAAGAGACCGTTATGGTCGGAAGCCACCCAGAGATTGCCTGCCTTATCGCGGGCAATATCACGCATCAGAATACGGGTTGGGCAAGGAATATCAATGCCCATATTTGTAAGATAAGAACGGGCATCGGTCCATTTTCCGGTTTTAGACTGATACACGTAATTGGCATTACTTACAGAAACCCAGAAACCACCTATACCATCATAGAAAGTATAGGCGCCATTATCACCGGCAGCTTTATGGGTGGCAAGGAAGGAATTGTACCAGAGAACCTTCTGTTTCTGTCCGTTGACACGGCAGATTGTACCATCACCATAGGTAATGAGCGCATCGCCGTCAACCTCGGTTATTTTACTGATATTTCCCTCTTTCAGACAGCCCGGCTGAGCCTTTTTGGTAAATTTAAAAAGATAAGTATTTTTGGTTTTGGCATTATGATAGTAGAGTCCCTGTCCGTAGACAGCTATCCACATGTTCTTATCCTTATCTATCAGGAGTTTATAAGGAGGTCCCTGCACATGGATGTTTTTGAGCCATTCTTCCGGTTTGCGCTCAAACTGCTCTTCATCATATTTATAGATGCAATAGCCCACAGAGGTATGCACCCAGATATTTCCACCATAGTCTTGCTGAAGTTCATCTACCGAATTGTTAGGCAGCGACTTATCATCAGTGTTGATATAATAGAAAGTTTTCATACGGAAGCCGTCAAAGCGGCACAGTCCCGACTGGGTACCGAACCAGATGTAGCCTCTGGTGTCCTTGAGGATGGCACCCACCTGACTGTTCGTAAGTCCATCATGATTGGTGAGGCTGCTGAATTCTACGTTTTCATAGGCAGCCCATGCCCTCTCCGGCTGCATGAGCAGCAAGAGCAGAAACAGCACGATGGCATGTTTCAAGTAGTTTTGTTTTTTTATCATCATAATTGTAGGTTTATATATATTTATCTGAATAGATATTTTATTTCTATAATAGGTTTTATTTCACGTCGTTTTTTTCAGAACTTTCGCGTATTTTCAGTATCATCGGTACCACTTTCTTGTAGATTTTTTCATCTCCATTGATGCTTCTCATGAGTAGATCACAGGCAGTGGTTCCCTGTTCGTGTGCCTTGTCCATGATAGCCGAGAGTTTCGGCGTAACGAAGGCAGCAGTATCACCATCGGTAAAACCAATGATAGCAACATCCTCTGGTATTCGGAGCCCTTTTTTCTTGATAGCATCGAAGGCGGCATAGGTGATAATATCGTTAAAGGCGAGAATGGCATCAGGTCTGTCCTCCTTTTCGAGGAGACGAAGGGTAGCGTTTCGGGCCACATCGAAATCGATTCTGTCGCAAACCACGAGCTCACGGTCGATAGAGATGCGGTTCTCTCTCAGAGCCTCCAGATAACCATGTTTTCTGCGGCGCACCATATCAAGATGGTTTGGACCGCCGATGAAGGCGATGCGGCGCGAACCGGTATCTATCATATGCTGGGTAGCCTCCTGGGCTGCAACATCACCATTGCCTACTACCTGGGAGAACTTATCTTCTAAGCAACAACGGGCAAAGAACACCAGTGGAACGCCCATCTTATGCAACTGCTCGAAATGAGAATAGTCAACCGTATCCTGTGCCAGACAGGCGATGATGCCTTCCACATGCATATTCAGGAAGTTTTCTACCGCTCTCTTCTCATGCTCTGTGTTTTCGTGGCTATTGGCGCTGATTACCGAGTAGCCATTCCTTACGGCATAATCTTCTATACCATCCAGCACGGCAGCATAATAATGAGTTACCAGGTTTGGCACAATCACACCAATCACCCTAGGTGCTTCTTTTCTGAGGCTCTGTGCAAAGGGGTTTGGTCGATAATTGAGCTCCTTGGCAAGGCTTTTCACCTTTTGAGTCATCTCCTCACCCACTTCATGGCTGTTTCGCAGGGCTCTAGATACAGTTGCTATGCTGACGCCAAGTTGATCGGCGAGGTCTTTCAAAGATGTTCTTCGTTGTTTCATTTGTTAGTTTACGCTTTATAGACATACATTTTTGTATCCACAAATTCTGCATATTTTGTCTTTCCGACAGCAAAGTTAGTGAATTCTTTGCAAAGATAACAATTTCTTTCGAAAACGCAAACGTTTACGTTATTATTTTCTGAAAAAATTTATTTTATAAGAAAAAAACTCGTAATTTTGCAAACTGAAAAGTAATGAATAGTTGATAATAAGTTAGTTAGAAACAAGCGTGGGTTTGGAATGTCGGGAGACAATCCAAACTCTTTTTTATGTCCCGATGCCAACAGATTACCTGCCAGGATACAAAAAAAGATGAGGCACATACTGAATACTGCCCCCATCTGATATGGTTATTACTGCTTAAAAACAAATTTCTTCTGTCCGGGATAGTTAACGAATATCGCTACCAGCAGAGATACAATACTCTTCGGAATCATGTAATGCAGCTGAATATGTTCGTGCGCATTCAGAAATTCGGTCAGGGCGATAGTGCCGCCCGAATTGAGCATCCAGCTGATGCCCCAGATGATAAAATAGCGCCAGGCTACACTCTTTTTCTTGCTCTTGGAATCGCCGAACACATAACGATAATTCAGTATGCAGTTGGTAATGCCGCCACTTATCACTCCCAGCGCATTGGCAAGTCCGTAATAAATACCGATGATATCTGAGAGGAAGAATGCCAGTCCGAAGTCTACCACTGAGGCGCAGGAGCAGTCAGTTCCGCCTTGCCGAAGGTTACGAGTTCTTCTTTAATCTTGCCCATATTCTCTTAGATTCTATTAGCAGTACGCCTACTATCGTAGTAAGAATACCCAACATGACATCAATGATATAATGATGACCGGAATAGACTGCCGTCCACCAGATGCCCAGACAGATGCAGGCGAAGAGCACCACCGTATACCAGCGTTTACGGCTCATCACAGCATAAATCGTGGTGAGGAACATATAGGCAGCATGCAGGCTCGGCACGGCAGCAAAGACATTGGCATTCTTGCCATAGAGTCCGTGGAACACATGCAGTCCGGTCATTGCGTCCCATCTGCCCAGACCAGCCACATTGCCCGGTGTATTGAGCACAGCCTTGAAGCCATAGTTCATCGCATACCAAGGCGGAGCAGCCGGATAGATGTAGTAGCCGATGAAGCCGATGACATTCACCAGCAGGAAAGCCCAGGAAAAACGCTTGAACCATTTAAGCTGTTTCGTAAGATACAGATAAAGAGCAAACGCGATAGGCACCGGAACCCAGCAGAGATAGAAGATGCCTGCCCAGAAATCGGCAAAACCGCAATGGTGAACCTTGAAGTATTCGCCCGGAATCATCAGCTGGCTATGGTCGGCTACAGCCTGCAGTTCTGCGCTGGATGAAGCAGCAATGCCGAAGAGCGACTTTTCTGCATGATAGAGATGCGCCACGTCAATATCGTTCACCATATAGTTAGGATAAAGGCGCATCGAATCGTAGATGATTCCAAAGAGGAACCAAGGCAGAAAATAGAAGGCAAAACGGCGTGTCTTCTTCCAGGCTGCGAGTACCGCCAGGAGGATAATCAGATAGATACTAAACACTTTTTTCTACTTTTTATTGATAGAATTTGAGTTTATCATTTACGGCTGTTCATCACAACATAACAATGCCAGATGCGCCAGAAAGCGGTGATGTTTGCCAGAACGGCAATCAGGATCATTCCGCCAGCCAGCCACCAGATATTGCCTGTAAAGCCGGTAATCATCGCAGTAACAGCGGTAACCACAACGCGCTCAGGACGCTGCATGAAACCTACCTTGCACTCAATATCCAAACCCTCGGCACGGGCACGGACATAACTTACCATCACAGAACCGATCATCGCTGCAAAAGTGACTACGCTCATCCAGAACCAGGTCATATCGCCCTGCATACGTACGAAGATGAGGCAGATGCCAAAGAGACTTACCAGTTCGCTGTAGCGGTCGAGTGTAGAATCCCAGAGTGCACCGAAGAGACTGCTTTTGCCGCTCATACGTGCCAGACGACCATCCATCATATCGAAGAGACCGGCTGCAAGGATAATGAATCCACCCCATCCTACAGTAACCATGCAAGATGCATAATCAGCCTGCTCAGTTCCGAGCATCCATGCAGCATCGAGGAAGAAACCGGCTGCCACGATATTGCCCAGGAATCCTACGAAGGTAACAATGTTAGGAGTAATACCTACTGCTATCATCGCTTTGATAAGTGGATTGATGATGGCATAGATAACTTTTTGTAAGAAATCTCTATAATTCATATTTTAATCTATTTTTTATTGTCTGTTTTAGAAAACGCTTGCTTAAGAAATTGTCTGCTTTAAGAAATGCCAGACTAGATGATTCCAACCGAAACCAGTATGATTTTGATGATGATTAAAGAAACGGCTGCATAGAGGCCGCCCAGCAAATCATCAGCCATCACGTAGAAGGCGCCCTGCCTGTTATCCAGTTTCTTGATGCCCAGCGGTTTCACCATATCAAAGAAGCGGAAGAGAACAAGTGCCACCAATGCCCACCACCAGGCATCTTTCACTTCGCCCTGTGCCGTAAACGGGGTCAGCAACGACAGGGGAATCCACACGCCAGCCATCTCGTCGATGACCACACGGCTGGGATCCTCACCCCAGTAAGGCTGCAACTGCGCTGTTGCCCAAGTGCCCAGAATGGTAGAAACAATGACGAGAAAGAAGGTGATGCTCTGCAAGCTCTCGCCCGTAATACCGAGTCCGTAAGCCAAGCTGTCCAGATGAGGGTTGCCAATACAGAGCCAGCCGTTCCCGGTCCCCAAGGCCAGAAGCCACTGCCGAAACCGGTGCCTATGATGACGGGCAGAAAAGGAGGCCGCTCGTCGGTAAGATTTCCCTTGTTATTCATTCTCTTAATGTTTAATAAGCCCGCAGAAGGGCGTTTCTTCTTTAAATTTCAGTGTGCAAAATTACGCTAAAAAATTAAATTAACCAAATAGTTTTCTGTTATTTTTCTGAATTTCATCATATATTGACAGATAAACAGGTGAAATAGAGCAATATGAAGGAGTTTTATACCACTCAGGCTCGCACGGCGAAGAGCAAGAACAGACAGCAGAAGGAACTGCATGGAAGCCTTTTTCTGAAAATCTCATAAAAAACTGAAATAATGAATAGGTTTTTGCGTCTATTTACGAATAATGTTATAACTTTGCATCCTGAAAGCATTAAATCATGGGCGGAGAGCCCCTATATATAATAAGGTATAAAAAATGAAAGGTATTAAAAAGTTGTATTTTACAGTCATCCTTCTGATGATTTCTACGCTTCAGATGATGGCTCAGCAGAAGATAACAGGCCGTGTCATTGATGACGACGGTTTTGCCGTACCGTATGCAAGCGTGCAATACAAAGGACATAAAATCGCGGTTTCAAGTAACGGAGAAGGTAAGTTTACCATTGATAAGAAGCCGGGACTCATGCTCACCGTAAGCGCACTGAGCTACAAGAGCACATCGGTGAAGGTAGACGAAAAGACCAACTTTCTGGAAATCAAACTGAAAGACGATACGCACAAACTTACCGAAGTGGTGGTAAAATCGAAAAAAGGCCGCTACAAGCGTAAGGATAATCCTGCCGTAGAACTGATGCGGCGCGTGATTGCTGCCAAGAAAAAGAGCGACCTGAGCAACCACGACTATGTGCAATATGATAAGTATCAGAAGATTACACTCGCGCTCAACGACCTGAAGAAAGAGCAGTTGGAGAGCAAGTTCTTCCAGCGCCGCCAGTATCTCCTCGACCAGGTAGAAACCTCTCCATACAACGGAAAGCTCACTCTGCCTGTCAGCATCGACGAGACGGTTTCACAGCATATTTACCGCAAAGATCCGAAGACCGAAAAGGACATCATCAAGGGTCAGCAGAGCAATGGAATCGGACAGGTAATCCAGACCGGAGAGATTCTCAACACCGCCCTGAAAGAGGTGTTCACCGATGTAGACATCTACGATAATTACGTGCGCCTGCTGCAGTATCCCTTCCCATCTCCCATCGGCAGAACAGCCATCAGCTTCTACCATTACTACATCGAAGATACGGTGTATGTGGAAAGAGACCTGTGCTACCATCTGCAGTTTATCCCAGCCAACAGCCAGGACTTCGGATTCCGAGGTGAACTCTATGTGCTTGCCGACAGCAGCCTGCACGTGAAGAAATGTAACCTCTACATGCCTCACAACAGCGATGTAACTGGGTTACTGACATGAAGATTGAACAGGAATACACCAAGCTCGACAACGGCGAGTGGGTGCTCTCTAAAGACGATATGATAGCCGAACTGCACGTCAACAAGCTCCTTCAGGACCTGCTGGTGGTGCGAAACACGCGAATCACCAATTATGCCTTCGATGCCTTGCCGAAGCAGCTCTTCAAGGGCAAGGCGAAGATCAGGCACGATATGGATGCGATGAACCGAGATGAGGCTTACTGGAACAAATACCGGCAGGTGGACCTCACGAAGAGCGAATCGTCGATGGACAGCTTTATCCACCGCATGGAGAACTCCAAGGGATTCAAATACATCATCTTCGGTGTGAGAGCCTTGATGGAGAACTATGTGGAAGTGGCTCATACCAAGGGCAAGAAGGTAACGGTGAAAGACAGTCTGGGTGTTGAAAGAGACAGCATCATCAACGACCGCCGCAGCCTCTTCGACCTGGGACCTATCAACACGTTCCTCTCCAACAACTACGTAGACGGTGTGCGCCTGCGCCTGGCGGGCAGAACGATGGCAGCCCTCAACCTCACTTCTTCTGGGATGGTTACGGCGCCTACGGTCTGAAGAGCAACAAGTGGTATTACGGCCATGTGCTCACCTATTCGTTCAACAAGAAGAAGAACAGTCCGTTCGAGTTCCCTATGCGCAAGCTTACCTTCGAGTTGGGACATGATATTACATCTCCATCCGATGATAACCTGCTGCACAACAAGGACAACTTCTTCATGACCCTCCGTGCCACTACGCAGGACCAGATGTATCAGTATCACCGCCAGAAGGTGACCTTCACCTACGAAACCGACTGGGGATTCCGCTTCGACACCAGCCTCCGCTGGCAGAGCAATCGCACCGTGGGCAATCTCCACTACTACAGGGTGAGTGACGGCGAGGAAATACGCAAGATACGCACCACAGAGGCAAGTGTAGGCTTAAATTACAACCCGGGGGTCACCTATGTCAACACCAAGCAGCAGCGCCTGCCTATCAACCTCGACAGTCCTGAAATCTCGCTTCGCCACACCATGGGCTTAGACGGATTCATGGGCGGCCAGTATCAGAGCAACCTCACCACGCTGGGCATTTACAAGCGCCAGTGGCTGGGAAGCTTCGGCTATATGGATTTCAACATCGTGGGCAAGGCGCAGTGGAGCAAAGTGCCTTTCACCATGCTCATCCAGCCACCGGTCAACCTCTCCCTCTTCGAGCAGGAGGCAACCATCAGCATGATGAAGGACTGGGAGTTCCTGAGCGACCGCCAGCTGTTCTGGTCAGTAGCCTGGGATATGAACGGCAAGCTGCTCAACCGCATTCCGCTCATCAAGAAGCTGAAGTGGCGTGAATATATAGCCATCAAGGGTGTTTGGGGCGATTTGACCAGCAAGAACGACCCGAGCAAGAACATCAATGATGAGAAACTCTTCAAGTTCCCTACCAACTCCTATACCTTTGGCAAGACGCCATACTGGGAGTTTGTAGCCGGCGTGCACAACATCTTCAAGTTCTTCGGAATCGATTATGTTCGCCGCCTCAACTATTATGACCATGCAAACATCTCAAAATGGGGCATCCGTATGGGCTTCCTCATGTCATTCTAATAAGAAAAAAAGATGCCTTGATGCAGTATTTTTATTGCATCAAGCATCTACATACATATACAAAAACCATAAGAGAGTAAACACAATGAAGATTCTATTAGCAGACAAACAGGACATCACAAGAGCCGGATTGAACTATGTGATCAGTAAGATGGAGGATTGGAAACCCAAACTGTCGAAGACAAGGCAGACCTGCTGCTTACCTTAAGGGAGAATGAGGATACGGTCGTAATACTCGACTACACCCTTTTCGACATCAATGATGCTGCCGAGTTACTTATTTTAAACCAGCGTTTCCCATACACGCGCTGGCTACTGTTCAGTGAGGATTTAAGTACCGATTTCGTTAAGATTCTCATCGCCAGCAGTACGCAGTTCAGCGTATTGCTGAAGGAGTGTTCGCTAATGGAACTCAAGGAGGCGATACGTTTTTGTGTGGCAAGCAACCGTTTTGTCTGCCAGCGCATGATGGAGGTTCTTCTGGCTCCGAAACAAGAGGAGCAGGAGAAAATCAACCTCACCAAGACCGAGACAGAGATTCTGAAGGACATTGCGCTGGGAATGACGACGAAAGAAATAGCCGAGAAGCGCTTTTCCAGCTTCCATACAGTCAATACCCACCGCAAGAACATCTTCCGCAAGTTGGGCGTAAACAACGTTCACGAGGCTACGAAATATGCGCTGAGAGCCGGTTTGGTTGATTCGGCAGAATATTATATTTAACTTCGGTTAGTTTATAGTTGAAAGTTTATAGCTATCTTGCAAACGCTACGCCCTATCAACTATAAACTATCAACTTTTCATTGGGGGTTAACAGGGTTAACAGTTAACTAGGGTGTCCAGTTCTCTGTTCTTAAAAACAAGCTGGAAACATCCCTGTTAATTGTTAATATTACGCTCTGATATTTAACGTTTCATGTAACGAAATAGTTCTTTGAAAATTTGTGTATATCGTTGA
>ENA-OQBJ01000581-OQBJ01000581.1-human-gut-metagenome-genome-assembly--contig:-NODE-581-length-18716-cov-5.918984_pt1 | contig 18716 bp, 19 predicted proteins | sample MGYA00242743_ERZ504545 | MGnify/ENA primary metagenome ERZ504545 (study PRJEB26092, sample SAMD00036252) | human gut metagenome | host: Homo sapiens | study: EMG produced TPA metagenomics assembly of...
GCCATCTACGGCATATTGTACCACCAGAAAGCATGGACACAGGGAAAAATAAATCATACTCTATGAAAAATGAGAAACCGATGGTTCTATAACGAAAAAGAGGATGCATCATTTTGACACATCCTCTATGATGGTAATCAGATTCTGCATCACTCCTTAGCCTTATTACCGAACAACTTGGCCAGCCATTCGCTCGTTACCACTGATACAATTCCGGTCGATGCCAGGGCTACGAACAACGAATCAATCACCACAACCCAAATACTTGCGTCTGCCGGAGGAAAGCCGAGATTCATCCACCAACTGAAGAAGGTAACGATTACACCAACTACAGCCGTCACCCACATACTGACCCACTTATTCATAGGATTGGATAGCTTCGAAGCGATAAATCCTACTACAGCAGGAACCACGACCGTAACAAGTCCGGTGAAGCTGGCAAATCCGGTCAAGAATTCCGGAGTAATGGGAGATTCAACACCTGCGGCATCAGCCGCGAAAACACTCACTACGCACATCAACAGTGCGGCCATCATGAAAACGAATCTTTTCATCTTACTAAGGTTTTAGATTAAACAAAAATGCCCACAAGCGCATCCCAACTTAATGGAACACGCTCATGGGCGTAACTACTATTTCACACACAAAACTACTCATTTACCAAAGCTTTTCAGCGAAGGTAAACAAGTTAAAAACGAACAAAGAATAAAAGGTTTCAAAAAGGCTGACAACTCTTGTCAGTATATTTTAGGTATATCACATGAAATCTACCGATTCTCTACCGAGCGACAAAATTTGGCTGAAAATCGAGCCGTTTTTTCCGCGTTTTTACTGCCTTCAAATCGCGTAAAATTGTTGATGAAAGAACCTCCGAATATATCTCCGTCGTCTTCACAGAAGTATGACCGAGCAACTTCTGGACAGTAGTAATTGGAACCCCTTGATGAATCAACAGAGTAGCGCACGTATGCCGTGCAACGTAAGTAATATTTAGAAATGCAATAAAAAACAGAATGACGATAATTAAACGTAAAACGTTTATAATTAAGCATTTTGCAAGATTTGCAGAACAGACAGACTGCAAAAGAAAACAAAATATTGCGACGTTTCAGTTACCAGACTGTTAGCCGCCTGTTTCGAAAACAACGGCAGGTAACCGAATTTTTACCGATAGGAACAAAGCAGATTTGTATTCACTGTTTATCAATGTTTTGCATGCCAAAGGACGCTTTTCAAAGGAGTATTTTTACAACCTAAAAAAGAGCGTTATGAAAGTGGAAAAATTCAAGGTGCTGCTCTACCTGAAAAAGAGCGAGCCGGACAAGACCGGCAAGGCCCCGATCATGGGACGGATCACCCTCAACCGCACGATGGCGCAGTTCAGCTGCAAGCTCTCCTGTACCCCCGGGCTATGGAACGCGCGTGAGAGCCGATTGAATGGCAAGAGCCGGGAAGCGGTGGAGACCAATGAAAAAATAGAGAGGCTGCTGCTTGCCGTACACTCGGCCTTCAATTCCCTCATGGAAAGGAAAAAGGATTTCGATGCCGCCGCGGTCAGGGACATGTTCCAGGGTAACGCGGGCATGCAGATGACCCTGCTCAAACTTCTCGACCGGCACAATGAGGAGATGAAGGCCCGTGTCGGCGTGGACCGTGCACCGACGACAATGTCGACCTACGTGTACACCCGGCGCACCCTTGCCGAATTCATCAAAACGGAATTCAAGGTCTCGGACCTCGCCTTCGGACAGCTCAACGAGCAGTTCATCCGTGACTATCAGGACTTCTGCCTGGAAAAGAAGAAACTGGCAATGGAGACGGTGCGCCATTACCTGTCCATCCTGAAAAAGATCTGCCGCATCGCCTACAAGGAGGGGCACTCGGAGAAATACCATTCTGCCACTTCAAGCTGCCCAAGCAGAAGGAGACAACACCGAAAGCACTCAGCCGGGAGAATTTCGAGAAGCTACGCGATCTGGAGATACCGGAAAAACGCAGGTCACATGTCATCACCCGGGACCTCTTCCTCTTCGCCTGTTACACCGGCACCGCCTATGCCGATGCGGTAAGCATCACCCGGGAGAACCTCTTCCAGGATGACGAGGGCAGCCTCTGGCTGAAATACCGGCGGAAGAAGACCGACTACCTCGGACGCGTCAAGTTGCTGCCGGAAGCACTCGCGTTGATCGGGAAGTATCGTGACGATACCCGCATCACCCTCTTCCCGCCGCAGGACTACCATACGCTCAGGGCCAACATGAAATCCCTGCGCCTGATGGCGGGGCTGAGCCAAGACCTTGTCTACCACATGGGAAGCATTCTTTCGCCTCATTGGTCACGCTCGAGGAGGGAGTGCCGATCGAGACCATCAGCAAAATGCTGGGACACTCCAACATAAAGACCACCCAGATATATGCCCGTGTAACTCCGAAGCGACTGTTCGAGGACATGGACAGGTTCGTCGAGGCAACCCGCGATTTGATACTTATTCTTTAATCCTTAAACAATTAAACAATCATTATCATGCGCAGTACATTCAAGCTTTTATTCTACATCAACCGTAACAAGGTAAAATCGGACGGCACGACCGCCGTCCTCTGCCGGATCAGCATCGACGGAAAGAAATCGGCAGTCACGACAGGCATCTATTGCAAACCCGGAGACTGGGACAGCAAGAAGTGTGAAATCAAAACAGCCAGGGAGAACAACCGCCTTGCCGCCTTCCGAAGCCGGCTGGAAGAGGCGTATGGGAACCTGCTGAGGAACCAGGGAGTGGTCACGGCCGAGCAGCTCAAGACCACCGTATCCGGTGCCAATTCCGTGCCGGAATACCTCCTGCAGGCCGGAGAGGTGGAACGCGAACGGCTCAGGGTCCGCTCCAAGGAGATCAATTCCACCTCCACCTACCGCCAGTCGAAGACACGCAGCTTAACCTCAGGCAGTTCATCGAATCCCGCGGGATGAAGGACATCGCCTTTTCGGACATCACCGAAGAGTTCGCCGAATCGTTCAAGGTCTTTCTCAAGAAGGAGCTGGGACACAGGAACGGACACGTGAACCACTGCCTGTGCTGGCTCAACCGGCTCATCTACATCGCCGTGGACCGGGAAGTATTGCGTGCCAACCCGATAGAGGACGTGGCATACGAGAGGAAAGAAGCACCTAAACTAAGGCATATCAGCCGCAGTGAACTGAAGCGGATGATGGAAACCCCGCTGCCCGACCCGATGATGGAGCTGGCGCGCAGGACGTTCATCTTCTCCTCGCTGACCGGTCTGGCCTACGCGGATACGAGGGCTCTCCATCCCCGTCACATCGGAACGACCTCGGAAGGAAGAAGGTATATCCGCATCCGCCGCGCCAAAACGGACGTGGAGGCGTTCATCCCGCTGCATCCCATAGCCGGACAGATACTGGATCTTTACAACACCACGGATGACGACAGGCCGGTATTCCCACTGCCGGTCCGCGATGTCCTCTGGTACGAGGTACATGGAATGGGCGTGGCATTAGGCATGAAAGAGAACCTGTCCTACACATGGCCCGGCATTCGTTCGGAACCCTGACACTGACCGCGGGCATTCCGATAGAGAGCATCGCCAGGATAATGGGCCATACGAATATCGACAGCACGCAGGTCTACGCTCAGGTCACCGACCGGAAGATATCCTCGGACATGGACCGGCTGATGGAAAGAAGAAAACCTGCGGCCGGCAAGGAAGCCGCAGGCTAAATAAAAAATTGCCGCCGGAATTGTATTTACGATTCCGGCGGCAATCCTTAAACTTGAATACGATATTATACCAATGCTGCGTGATAGTTCTCCTCCAACAGCTTCTCGATGTCCGACTGCCTGTACAGGATCTTCCCGCCAAGCTGGATATAGGGAATCCGCCCTTGGTCCCTGTAATCCTGCAGGCACCTGCGGCTGATCCTCAACGTTCCGGAAAACTCCCTGTCAGTCAGGAACCGTTCCCCGTTGAAGGGAGGACGGTTGTCACGGGCAAGACGCTCCACTTTTTTCTCCATGTTGTCCAGCAGGGCAAAGAACCTGCGGACACGTTCGTTCTCCTTGTCGATAATGCCTTCCATCTCTTCCGCTCTTTAAAGGTTTCCGTTCTTCCTTCCTTCTCTCATTGCCTTCTCCTTGCGTCTGATGCCGACGTAGGCCATCAGCTTCTCCACATCCTCTGGCTTATAATAGAACTTGCTCTGGAGCGGGTGAACGCCAGCCGTCCGGTATCGCGGAGTGTCTGCAGGGTACGTGGCGAGATGTCAAGGCGCAGGCAGACATCCTGGCCGTCCAGTCACTCTCCGAGTTCCTTACAGCGGTTTCTCTCATACAATCTGTCCACATGTGCGGACAGGTTCTCGGCGCGTGCCAGCATCCTCTCAAGGACACCGGCCTCGATGTAGCATATTTCCATATTTTTCAACTTGTTTAAATGTCAGTGCGAATATAAGGGAAGAAACCATGAGAGGCAAGCGCGACCGGCACACTGGCAGGAATAGTCATGGATAGTCGGTTTTTGTCATATGGGAAGGAAAAATACTCCGTAGCCGGTCGGTTTTCACGACCCCCTTTGGAAAACCTGAAGGACGGGTGCGTCACGACGATGAAAAAAGAAAAATCCCCACCGGAAGTGAAGCGACCCCAAACCGGCAGGGAGTGTAATAATAAAGGAACGGACTGTTCAGCCCTTGATGTAACCGTACTTTTTCAGGTCGTCCATGAAATGCTCCGGCGTGTCGGTCCTCACCGTCACCCCGTGCAGTTCCCTGTACCGCCCGGAGAAATTCACCATGTACTCCCCGTCGGTGCACCCGCTGTCAAACCAGCTGCCCTCACGCAGGACGCGTACAAACTCGGAAGGGCCGGAGGCGGCAATCCTGCCGCCATCTGCCAAAATACCTGATCTCGTTTTTTTTATTATCGGTATTTCAAATGTCTTAAAAGCCTCTTTGACAGGTTACCATCCGGGATGATCGCCTGAATTCGCATGTACCGGATTTTCTATTTACCAGATTCCATAATGGTTCCTGCCATCCGTTTTTTCTCTGCGGCTGTCGCTTTTTTCCTCGTGGCATCATGGTCTGTTACCGGATAGGAAAAGCCATCTCCATCACAACCATGAATTATAGTGTAGCCATATTTGTATATAGCCGTATGATACGCTATCCGGATAATGCTATCACAGAATTGCGATATAGCCGGATATCAAAATAGGGATAGCCGGGAGCGAAGGGAGCACGCATCCTTCCGGATATAGATATCTCAAAATCTCCATTTGCAGAAGTGTATAAATATCAATCCATTAATGGAGACGATGAAGAAAAACAATAAGGCGTATACGGCTACCTGTTATTCTCCATTTACAGATGTGTAGAAGTTTCAATCCATTAATGGAGACGATGAAAAAACAATAAGGCGTATACGGCTACCTGTTATTCTCCATTTGCAGAAGTGTAGAAGTAGCAATCCGTTAATGGAGACGATGAAAAAACAATAAGGCGTATACGGCTACATGTCATTCTCCATTTGCAGAAGTGTAGAAGTAGCAATCCGTTAATGGAGACAATGAAGAAAAAACATAAGTCGTACACGGCTACATGCCCATTCTCCATTTGCAGAAGTGTAGAAGTAGCAATCCATTAATGGACAATAGGGCATGTAAAGGGCAGATTTTCCGTATATTCGCCTCCTTATCCCCGAATTATGGGCGTAAGTCACATGGTCATGGAGATATATCTATCCTTTAATGGGGAGAACAGCCGGCAAATATCTGATGGAAAAGCCCCACAAACCACAGGAAAATAGCCACACAATGGTCTGATACACAATAATTATTGGAGAAACATGGTCCGCTCCTGCGGACAGCAAGTTGTGTTTTCGTTTAACGAAAACAGGACGGTTTAACGGAGAATACACCGATAAACCGTTACTTATTTCAAGCTCCAGCGTCGCTTTTTACATATCTAACTATAATTCATTTGAAATCACAAAACAGATTGAACCGAATGTGGTTAGTTTGTCTGTTTATTTCATGTCCGAATCATTAGTATGCTATGTTGCAAAGTTCGTATTCATTATGAAAAAATCCGCTTACGAGAACAAGATATTCAGGTAATTTGCCATCCTTTCCCCAAAGAAGTTCGATGTTAAAAAGTTCAGAAAGCGTTTTGGCTATGTCAAATCCGAAGGCTTCGAGTGACGGACGCACTTTTTCCGGGTGTCGGCATGGTGTGCCGCAGTTACGCGTACACTCGTTATCTGAGCAGTGAAGACATTTACCTATATAGGCAAATGAACGCCCTCCATATTTCCGTTCCATATCCAATAATTCGCTCTCGATTCGTATCCGTTCCGGTAAAATGAGTTTTTGTGTATATTCAATCGGAATATCTTTGTCTTCAGGGATTATCTTCGTTGCCATAAGATGTGCATACTTGTATTGTCGGAGAAACGATTCCGTATCAAAATCAAATGGAGGACACCCCCAACTTTTACCGTAATTGGTACATTGTTTGCAAAGTTCAAGAAAATGTGGTTCGTCACGGAATTCGGCGATATATCCTTCAACAGTGATGTCTGAAGTAAAATTTTCTACAGTGTATATACTCATTGTTTCAAAATCATTGTACCGCATAAGGAGTCGAAACGGATGTTTTCATTTTGGAAAAGTCTGTCAATGTATCCGCTTTTCTGCATTTCAGACGCGGTCAAGCAACTTAAATTCGGGGTATCTAACAATGCTATCGAATCGCACATGGACAACGCGATGTCAAGTTCATGTGTCGAGAACATGATACATTTTTTCTCGTCGTGGACAAGCCTACGAAGCAACGCCACAAGTTCGTAGCGATTAGGCATGTCAAGAAAGGAAGTCGGTTCATCAAGGAGAATGATAGGAGTATCCTGTGCCAATGCACGAGCAATCATCACACGCTGCATTCGCCATCCGACATTTTATCCATCGTGCGGTTTGCATAAGCCTCCATTCCCACCGAAATGAGCGATTGCATGACTATCTCCTTATCTGTTTCTTGCATCCTACCTATCCAGTTGGTATAAGGAGCACGGCCTATGGCTACGACATCCTTGCACCGCAGGTTGGCGATGCGCGTGCGCTCGGTCGTGACGACAGCCAGCGTTTTTGCCATATCTTCGGTTTTCATGCAGGCGATGTCGTGCCCGTCGAGAATGATTTTTCCGGAATAACACCGGTTCAGACCGGCTATGGCGCGGAGCAACGTCGATTTTCCTGTCCCGTTTCTTCCGATAAGGCTGTCAGTTGACCTTTTTTTATCGTGGCATTTACCTCGTGGAGCAACGAGTTTTCTTTGTAACCTATGGAAAAATGCTGTAATTCTATCATGCGGTGATGGATTTGTTGCGTAAAACCACCCATACGACGATTGGGATTCCCAATAGAGCTGTAATGGCGTTGATCGGCAAGGTGAATATTTTAGAAATGATGTCGCAAAGAAGCAATATCGATGATCCCGAAAGAATTGTTCCGGGCAGAAGGACATGATGATCGCTATTTTGGAAAAGCATTCTTGTGACATGAGGCATAGCGAGACCTATGAAACCTATCGGACCGCAAAAAGCGGTTATCGTTCCGGCGAGCAGCGTTGTCGAGAGAAACAACAGGCTGCGTGAACGCCGAATATTCAGTCCCATTGTTACGGCATATTCCTCTCCGAACAGCAGGAGGTTAAGCGGTTTGATGGTCAGTACCGCCAACAGCAGTCCGGCAAACACCGATGGAACAAGAATCAGAAGTTGTCCGGAGGTGACGTCACCCAAAGCCCCCATCGTCCAAATGACAAAGGCTTTCAGCGATTCCTCTTTGCTGAGGTACTGCAATATCTGCACGACAGCACCTACGCCCGATGAGAACATCATGCCCAGAATCAGGATTACCATGATGTCTTTTATTCGCTGTCCGACGGCAGTTATCACGAGCAACACGACAGCCGCACCCACCCACGCTGCTCCGGCAATGCCTATTGATGAACCGATCCCGGCAAGTACCACAAGTGCCACACCGAGACTTGCACCGGAACTGATGCCAAGGACATAGGGACCGGCAAGAGGATTACGGAAGAGGGTCTGCATCTGAAGACCGCTGACCGATAAGGCAGCCCCGGCCAACAGTGCCACTATAGCTTTTATGAGGCGTATGTTGAGTACGATTTTTTCCGTGGCACGGGAACAATTTCCCCCGGTCAGTGCTGCCCATACATCGCGGATCGGAATGTTGACAGCTCCCACGGCCAAGTCCAGTAAAAAAAGACCGACCGTGAGCGTAATCAATATGGAGAATAATATAGTCGAACGGGAACGCATCTATTTCAGTTGCTTGTAATACACACACTCTTCCTGCACCAGTTCAGGATGGAATATCTTCACGAGGTCGCGGAGCACGATGTCAGGATTCACGACGGCAGACTCGTAATAGTCGTTACCCCCGGCTGTGTTGGTACGGGCGTTGTTGTTATACACCTCTCCATTTTTGAAACATCGGGTATCGGTGAATTTCGGACATGATGCCTTCAAGTCGTCAAGGGAGTTCGCCATTCCCACGTTCAGCCACATGTCCGCATCCGACGCGAGCAGATATGCTTCTTCTAAGTCAATGGGGATAGAAGCGTTTCCCGTGTTCTTCTGGTAGATATAGCGGCCTCCCGCATCAGTAATCAAGCGGGCTACATAACTTTGGGTTGAAGGCATGAACCACGAGTCGCCATAGGGAACATTAAGCATAACCGAAGGAGTGCCGAGGGTACTGTCGGCCACTTTCTTTTTCAAGGCGTTGTATTTGACCGGGATTGCGGCAAAGGCTTTTTCACCCTTCTCACGTTTTCCTGTGACTTCTGAAAGCACTACCATCCATTCGGCCTTGCGAGAGGCGACTCTTCAAGATAATCGCCGACATACATGAACGGTATGTCGAGTTCTTCGAGTTTGCTTTCCATTGCGCTTGCGCCGTTCACCCCATAGAGCAGAACGAGGTCGGGATCGAGCGAGAGCAGCAACTCGTAGTTGATGTTCCCTTCATAGCCGACATCGCCAATACTGTCGCGGCGGGCTTGGATGTCTGGGTTGGAAATGTAGTCGATTCCCGAAACGCCGGTTATACACCGGACTTCACCGATTGCGTCAAGCATGGCGATATGAGTGGAAGACATCGCACGATGCGTTTGGCGTCTCCTTTGAGTACCTGTCCTGCAAACCCTTCGGGAACCTCTTCACCGTTGCGGACGATAAACAGCCATGTGGTTACACTGTCCGCTCCCTGCCAGGGATTCCTGACGGTTATCAGTACGCTTTCTTTCCCGCCCGCCCCTTTGATGTCGAAGCCGGAGGCATATTCGGGAGCATAAAGCAGCAGGTTGAAATCATTGATTTTTGAGCTTTTGTTGTGGCAGCCTGTAAATGCCAGAGAAAGCAACAAAATCAGGCTTAAATTCTTTAATGCGTTCATATTGATGCAGATTATCGTTTACTATTTTTGTTTTTTCCGAACTTGGGTGTTATGCCGATGAATATCTCGAAATTGATGCCCGGCATGGGACGGGACAATACGGAAAGGTATTCTTCATCGAACAGGTTGTTGATGCTGCCCTTTAGCGACAGATCGGCCCATCGGAAAGAGAGCTGTTTTTCCAGTGTCACGTTATTCATGAAGTAAGGGGGCAGATAGCCCGTCAGGGTATAGTCATTACTCGACATGGTATAACGCTGGCTGTAATAACACCATTTGTAAAGCAGGCTCCATGTCCGCCATGACAGACGTCCGGTCACCGTTGCGGAAAACTCCGGCACGTATGGCAACTGTTTGCCGACGGATTGGTCTGCCGGACTCATCGGTTCGCTCTCGTTGATCGAGGAAGTCCACGAGAAAGTTCCGTTCATATCCAGTTTCCAGTCCTTTCCGAGCATTATATCAAGGTGGGCGTTGGTCTCTGCCCCGTAAGCATGTACCTTTTTGAGGTTTCTGGGGGAGAAGAATCCCTTGGTTGTGGGTAGCCAGATGATCCAGTCGTCGATGTGCGAATCGAACCAGTTGATACCACCGCTCAAAGCATATACATTTTCTTTCCCCACCGAGAACGACAACCCCACGTCGTATGTGAAGCCGTGCTCGCTTTTCAGGTCGGGATTACCGCCCGGCAGAAAATAGAGGTCGTTCAGCGTGGGAAAACGGTAGTTCCGGGAGATGGATGCTTTCGCCACGATATTGCCTTTTTTCGACAGTACCCCGTCGATGAAGAAAGCCGGGATAACCGGGGCCCATTCCGTACCGAACATATCCTCGCGAAGGACAAGCGAGGCGGCAAAACGATCGACAGGCCGCCATTTCGCAGAAACGGAACCGGAAAACTCGACACGTCCCTTGTCATACCCGACAACAGCCTTGTTACCTTCCTGCGAGATGATATTTTTGTCCGCGCTTTCCACCAAATGCTGGTGTACGGAAACACCGGCCGTGAACAGCCATTTCTCTGAAGGAGCATAATCCCCGTCCGCACTTCCGTAGAACGTGTTAATCTTACTGCGTGAGCGGGTCATCGAAGCCATTTCGCCGTTTCCCTTGTCCCGCTTGTAATCATAGGCCATCCATGTGTGTATATAGCCGCCTTTTACACCGACCTTCCATTTCTCCCGCACGCGATCCCACGAGAGGACGCCGCGAAACGTCTGCTCCCTTTGGCGGTTCTCGAAGTCCATGTCGTTCCCGTAATCCGTGCTGAGCATCGCCAGTTCCCGGTTGGAATTGATATACCAGGCGTTTAGCCCGAACTTGTCGCCTTCGCCCGTGTTATAATAAATTTCCTGCAAGACGTGCAGATCCTTATAAGCCCCGCTGCGGTTGCGTTCCGTCGGGTAATAGGAACCGATGATGTTCTTGTCCTCGTCATAGATGTTTTCCTTCTTGTCCCGGTTTCGGTATTTGTAGTCGTTGGGGGAAGAGGAATACACCACACGGGTGGAGGACTGCCAGTGTTTGTCACCGTAGGTCAGGCGGAGAAACTCGTCGAACGTGCTGAACGACCCCACTCCCTGCACGTACTGCAACCCGAACCCTTCATGGTTGGCCGGAGAAGTGGAGAGCCTGACCAGACCACCCAAGCCGCCGCCCGTTTCGTTTACCGATGACGTTCCGTGCAGCAGCGAGGCATCATCGATAAAGTAAGAAGGGATGGTGGAAAAATCCGTCATGCCCAGCATCGGGTTGTTAATGCGCATACCATTCCACGTCACTTGGGTATGCGAGGGAGAGGTACCCCGGAAAGCCACGGTGGATAACGTGGCGCGTCCGTAGTTCTTGACAAAAACGGATGAGTTGAATGTCAGCACATCGGCCATAGACAAGGCGATGTTCTCTTTCATGGCGATGGAATCGAAACGGGTTCGTTGCACGCCTATATCCTTCATAGGTCGTTTGCCCACCACCGTAACCTCCGGAATACGTAGTACCCTTTTGGTAATGCTGACGGAATTTTTCTGCTGGGCGGCAAGCAGAAAGGGCAGGCTTACCCCCACGAACAATAGAATAAGATGTCTTTTCATTTTTGTCCTCCTTCCTCGTTATTTCCAGCAGAAAGCTCCCGGAATGATTCCCACGTAAAATTCATCGATCAGCTTGCCTTGCGGCGAATAGCGATACACGATACCTTGTTGCTGGTAATCAATAGCGTCGGCCACATATACCTCCCCGTTGTTGGGATTGACCGTAAGGCCGTAGTATTTGGTGTCCCGAAACTCCAGAAAAGGCCGGACGGGAACACGGTCGCTTCCACCGGCATTCGCCAAATATCGTTGTTGATCCAGTAAAGTGTATCCCGTGTACCGTTGAGCTGGACTTCCGAAGGCCAGTCGCCCAGCTTAAACTTGAACTGTTTCTCTACGGTGAAAGTCTCGGCGTCTATACGATAGAGAGACGGTGCCTCGTAACCGTATGGGCTGCCCTCGTAACCGCCATCCGTGATGGTCCACATCTTGTTGTATTTGTCCATGACCAGCGAAGTAGGTTGTATGCCGATGGTCAGTTCGTCCACGACCTTGTCCGTCTCCGTGTCGATTTTCAGGATGCGGTTCTGGTACGACCAGCAGTTCACATAGACGTACTTGCCGTATTGTACCATTTGTTCGGTGGAACCCGATTCCATGTCCATGTCTGGACATTCGATATAGCCGGTAATCTCGTATGTCTTGGGGTTGATGATGAAGATACGGTAGTCCCATATCTGCGTCACATAGGCTTTCTCATCCGACAGAAAATGGATATACCGGGGTGAGGTGAAACCTGTGATACGGCCCACTTCCTTGAAAGTATTGATGTCGATGGCGAAAATCACATGCGAGTTGTTCACCACGATCCAGCCTATACCGTCCCGGATAACCATAGACTGGGCCACATCGCCCAACTTGAACCCGTTGGCACGGTAAAACACTTCATTCTCCACTTCGCACGTGGCGGGATCGTAGTAGGAAAGCGTGGCATTGCTGTACTGGAAATTCCCCTCGTTGGTAATGAAAAGACCAGAGGCCGATACAGAGAAATCTTCCATCTCTCCGTAATCCCATTTCATGCAACTGCCGAAAACTGGCAGGCAGAAAAGAAAAAGGCAAATCCGTTGTATTGTTCTGCTCATTGTCATTCGGATAAAAAAGAGTACCCGAATCATTACGGGTACTCTGGTTAAGGTATAAGGTTTAATCCTGCTGCGTATATTGTTTGTCCTTCATATTTTGGAAGGTTGGGGTATACCCACATTTCGTCACGCTCCAACTTTCCCCCGTAATCATTCCGTTTTCTATAAACTTGCCGAAGAAAGTGTAGTCGGTAAATTTCGTCAAACCGTCAAAAACAACCCCATGCAAGGTCTCCAACTTCTCCATGGAAAGTGTTTCCTGAGAAAGAGAAGTCGCACTTTTTATCTGTAGCGTACCATCTATAGTCTGTAATTTATCACAAGTAATGCCTGTTGCTTTATTAACGAACAACCCTTCACCTCCTACGTGAAGCAATTCCGGAATATCCAGCGATTTACTTTGTAAAGATATTGCTAACGAACCCTCTCCCTCTTTATAATATACAGGAGAAGCTGAACAACAAACTTTGGATAGTAAGGGCAAGTTACAACTGGTAAAATTTCCAGATAAATAGAACTGTCCTCCCACTTCTTTCAAGACTGGCATTGTGATTGAAGCAAACATGGTATTTGGATATATCCATATCCATCTATGATTTCCAAGTCGGGAAATTTGGCATTGCTTCGCATTTGGCCTGTCACATTTAGATTTCCATATACATGTTGAATTGTCGATATGGTATAATCGATATTGTTGGTGGTTGGCTTACAAGTGAAGTCTTTGATATTCTTGAACGTGATTTCAGGGAACTTATTATTCGTGAGACTGGTGATGACAAAATTTACATTTGACAAATCTTCGGCTGTTTCAATTTTGGAGAGCTGCACCTTGTTTATAATTTCAATCTGGGGCGCTGTTTCTCCGAAGGTTTCAAATCGGGCGTTCGGCAACAGCAGTGTTCCGCTCACATCTTCAAGATAATCCAGCGTGATGCTTCCAAGTGTGGTGATCTTGCTCCAGTCGGGAAGTTGTTTGAGTGCCGTGAAATTCTTTATCTTTATCTGTCCCTTTATCGTTGTCAGTTTGTCCATTCCACCGAAAGCCTGAAGCACGTCATTTCGTTGGGGAACAAAACTACCGGTAGGAGGAGCTTCCATATTGGCTTCCATAATAATACTTCCGTTTACTGTTTCGATTTCCGGAAGGTTGATGGTTTCCAACATCACGGGGACGGTATGGAAATCAAGGCCACCGGTCTCTTTCAGCTTAAGGAAGCTCATGGAAGTCAGCTTGGCAAGATTGTTTACGGACAAGACCCCTCCGACACTTGTCAGTTCCGGTATTTCCAAAGACGCAATCGAACCGGCTGCTGTGTTCTCTTCATTGAGTCCTTGAAGATTCAGATCCTGACCTACAGTAGTCAGAACCGGAAACTCAAAACTCTGTAACGACGACGCATTGAACATCACGCTTCCTTCAATAGTTGCCAGTTTCTCGAATAGGACATACGTCACTTGGTCGTTATATACCGATATGTCTCCGGAGAGCGTTTCCAATGCTTTCATGGAAATCATGTGAAGTTCCGTAGCTTTCGAGGCGACATCGGTCGAACCTACCTGTAAACCTCCGGCAGAAACGATATTATCCAACCCTGTCAAGTCTGCACCGTTGTAACTGTTACGAATGACAATGTTGCCAGTAACCTCTTTCAAAGATGCCAATGCAGATATGTCAGTGATTTTTTCTGCCTCTTCCGCATCAGAGCCGATAATCAGGTTCCCTTTGACAACGGTTGTTTTGGTTGCGGCAAAAGAAGCTACCTCCTCGGTGGTCTTCAACTCCACATCTCCGTCAGATTCTATCTCGCTTTTCACGACCTTATAGGTATATTCGCGGGCATCTCCGTTATAGGATGTCACCCGGAAGGTTCGTTCGTTATCCCAGTCCGTTACCGTTTCAGGATCAGGTATGATTGTTGCAGAAGTTGTGTACTTGAATTCCACTTCGGCGTTGTTCAGCGATACCGTATAGGGAACGGTTATTGTTACTGTATTGTCCGTAATGTCGGCCGTGTACGATTTCCCGTCCACGGTCATCACGACCGATGTGATGAAATTTTCATCTGCATCTTCAGGTATAATTTCATCGTTTTTGTCACACGCTCCCAAAAAGAACAAGGATAGGAGCATGGGAAGAAAATAAATTTTCATACTTGTAATTTTTATTATTTGGTTAGATCCTCAAAAGAAAATACCTCCGTAGAAACTTCGCCCAGCCAGCCGCTTTTGGCCAGAACACCGCATTGTATTTTGATAAAGTCAATATATTGCAGATTGGCTTCCGTTCCATCGGCATGGATGGCATTGGAAATTTTGAAACCGTTCCTTTGTCCGCTTCCATCCACCGTACTGCCGCCTTCTATCTGGTCGTTTCCGAAATTATCCACGTACCCCCAGTCATAACTCTGATTATCCCAATAACCGGTTTGAGAATCTTGGGTGTTGCGGGCGGCCAGACAAGTGCCTGTCAGGTATAACTGTTTTCCGAAATCCAAGCCGGATAATAATAGTCTTGTGTATGATAAGCGGACAGATAGTCTACCCAGCCGTTTCTACCGTCGGAACTGATCCATTGGACATCCATTTTTTTGCCTTCCGGACGGTAATAGGTCACTTCAAAATTCTGTATTGTTTCTTCCTTGCCTGCTTCAGATCCTTTCAGTTCGTACCACTCGTCATCCGGCAATCCGTTTCCGTTTATATCTTGCATGACCCATACGATACCCGGTTCGGAACTGCCGTCAAAGGCGTTCCCCTGAACACAGAAATCATATTGGTTACCCGAATTGGGAATACTGTGGTCGAAGCCGACGATGATATAACCCCCGAAAGAACCTAAAGAGACGTGCAGTTTGTCTTTCAAACGCTGTGTTGCCCATGCGACAGCCGCTTCAGGGGATGTTTCGTTGCCGGTCATACCGCCTATCGTGCTCGTCTCGTTGATAAATTGGCCGGGAGCTGGGGTATATTCATAGACTTTATTCCAGAGCTTGGAACTTCCCGAAGCCCGGAAGCCGTCTTGTTCCTTTTTGTCCACACAAACGACTTTTACGGTGGCAGTGACAGCCGTTTTCCCTTTGTCGATATTCCTGCTTATTTTTTCCGTCGGTGTGTCTTCCGACACAGTACAGGAGACGGTGTATTCTCCGGGTGCGGACGGCGTGAACTTGAACATGCGTTCCACTTCTCCTTCCATGACCTGACCGTCCACACTCCACTCAAAACGGGGATTGTCGAAATACTCCAACAACGGACGCAGGAAAACAGGACGGTCGGCAAAAGTGTACCTGTCCGTGGATGTTTGCAGGTAAGACGGGGTCGGGAATTTGACAACGTAGGGCATCGTTTCCACGACCTCTACGCTTACGTCTTTCGTTGTTGTCCCATCTATATTGGAAGCGTTGATTGTCACCGTATAAACACCGAGTTCTTTTTCATTGAAAGTATAAGTATTCTCGGTGGAAACGATTTTTCCTTCCCGTACCCATTCGATTTTGAACCCTTCGACATCCGAATGCTGAATATCGGGAGTAAATGTGTAATCGGTATTCCGGACGACTTTTAGCCCCTGCGAAGGTAGTGCCAGTGAGATGACCGGAGGGGTGAGTTCTTTCACTTCTACTTTCAGTTCCTCTTCGGCATAGCCTTCCGCATTGTCTACTCTTAGTTTGACGTAAAAATCCCCGCATTCATTCCATGTACGTTGAAGAGACGGACCCGAAGAAACCAGCGTACCGTCTATCGTCCAAGCAAAAAGAGCATCTTCAACATTCTGGTATGTCGGGGCGATAGTCAATTCGTGATCGACCTTGACCGTGTAAATACCGGTCTCGCTGTCAAGTTCTATTATAGGTTGTCCTCCTACTTCTTCGGTAATGACTTCATCCTTGTTGCAGGAGGTGAACAGCATACAGGCAGAAATAATAAAATAGTGAAAACGATGCATGATGTGTGGATTTTAGAAAAATAACAGGGATACCCCCGACAGAAGGGATATCCTTGTATTCTTTTTATTGTATGGTGATATCATCAATACAGATATAAGCCGGAGTATTCAAACCGTATGCTCCCGAATCCGAACCCTCGAAGTTGAATTTCACACTTTGCACCCCTTCGGCATTGATTTCCCAATAATCCCATGTCGTGATAGGATCAACCTGTTGTTGGCCGTTACGATAATCGGCTAAAAGACGTTTGTAAGTGCGGATCAGACCGCCATTCGCATCATAACATTCCAGATTCACTTGGAAATACCCTTTCATCTCTTTCAGAGGAGTCGCTACCCCCGTAGAACCGAACTGATTACCATAAGTAATGACACCATAAGTGTATGAGGTGTTGCAGATCCACAGGCCGACCAATTTCCGGGGAACATTGAAATAAAATTCTGGTTTAGCCATCCATGCCTGATTGTAAGCATCCACATATCCGTAAACGACACCGAAATTGGAACCGCTGTGCCCGGCTTCCTTATTCTGTCCTTCCGCTTCCACCGCAGTGTTATAGACAGAACATTGGTTTAGATAAGAATACCACCAGTCTCCGGTATTTCCCGACTGATTGGAGCGGATGTTCCAGTTGGAAAGTGCGATGCCGCCGCTGGAATACTCTGTGCTTCCACCTACAGTATTAAACATTGAAAGGAAGAGATATTCTTCCGGAGTATTGTCGTAAATGGTGGTTACTTGAGGATACCTTGGTACGAATAAAGATTTTCTCCGGCCGAGGTAGGTCCTGCTAACATGCCGGGATCGAAATCATCGAAAGTGATAGTTAAAGTACCGTCCGGATTTGTCACAGCACGGGTTTGCGAAGTTCCGGAATCAACCGGGTCCATCAAAAAGTCATCGTCCGAACTACAGCCAGAGAACAAGGCGGTTGCGGTAAATAGACAGGCACCTGCCAGAAAGCGTAATTTTCTTTTCATAGGTCACTCATTTTAATGTAAAACATATTATTAACAAACACAAAAAATTCCCGTTCGTGCGGACTTACACGAACGGGAATATGTCTGTCTTCAAATATTGAATGGCCGATGAGCTATTCCTTATTTGATTACGACCCGTATATCCCGCAGGTGTAAATCTCATTCCGGTCATGGCAGGTCTTCTGACTCGTCCCGGTCATCGTGCCTTCCCGGTATTACACCAGTGGCAAAAGTTCGATGTCCGTTTTTGTGGACTCACAGCAGCGGGTACTGTCCCGGATTTTCACCGGGTTCCCTTTTCATTCGGAAGGCGTAAACCTCCCGAAACCATTTCCCGACTGCAAAATTATCTATATTACATATCAATTCCAAATAATTCATAATATTTATAATAAAACACACAAAGCATGACAACCGTACTGTTTTAATTAGAGCATTCAAGTTTACGACAAACGAAGACGGTAATTATCATACACAATATCCATAAACCAACAAAACAGCTTGCCATTTTCCATAACAATGCGTTCTGGAATAGATAACTGTTAGCTGCAATTATGCAAGCAAAAAAAGCAGACAGAATAATGACTATTAATATCATGCACCAGAAATTAATCCTATAAATTTATGGAAAACAAGTAAGGGAATGGAAGTTCCGTTGCCGCATGGATGCAGGTGAAGGACCTTCTCTTTTAACGTTGGATACGCCAATGCACGCCAACGGAAGACTCTGATATTATCTGTTTGGAAAGGATATAGGATGTGCGTTACTTTGTCGCATATTCAGAATCTTAAAAAGAATTTTAGTATGGAACTGACAATTATTGAAACAAGCGCGTATTAGGAGTTGAGAAAGCTGGTCAGCACGCTGGTCGTACAGATGGGCGACTTCCAGAAAAAGATTGCCCCGCCTGCGCCGGACAAGTGAATGGATGCGCAGGACGTATGTGATGGACTTATGCCCAAACACTTTCTGAAGAGTTTCCAGCAGCATCCCCTTGAGTATGGCCAGAACGGCAAATGCGTGGCGTCCGATGTGCGGGGTGACCTCGCCCCGGAGTTGCATTTCCTGCCTATGATTCCAAGACTGAGCCGCATGGCATTGTATTCACCTACCGGAAAGACA
>ENA-OQBJ01000582-OQBJ01000582.1-human-gut-metagenome-genome-assembly--contig:-NODE-582-length-18703-cov-3.485842_pt1 | contig 18703 bp, 21 predicted proteins | sample MGYA00242743_ERZ504545 | MGnify/ENA primary metagenome ERZ504545 (study PRJEB26092, sample SAMD00036252) | human gut metagenome | host: Homo sapiens | study: EMG produced TPA metagenomics assembly of...
GTGGTGGGCGATGAGGAAGCAGACCCTGTCGATGAGCTTTTCATCAGCTCCCAGTTCTTCCAGGATAGCCCGCGCCGGTGCCGGCCCTTCGAGCTCTTGAAAATGGCCGGATGACGAGCCGTATTTTTCTTCGGCCGGATGAATGCCGATGTCGTGGAGGACGGCAGCCGTTTGGAGGACTGTTTGTTGGTCTTTGGAGAGACCTTCTAGCCGGCCGATGGTATCGGCATAGGCATAGACTTTAAGGAAATGGTGGATACGTCTGGCGTCGCCTTATCGTAGGCGATAGCTTTTGGATGACCTGCTCGATGGATATCATAAAAACGCCTGCCTTTCTACCGCCATTATACTACACAATGAATGAATATAAAAATATCCTGTGCTAATTTGTCAAAAACCATTGACAAAGTGTCCATTTATATCTTATGATTTTTTATAGGAATTGTTACATTTATTTATCATTTTTTACTATGGTTAGGAGTGGTTTTATGGTCATGGACGTCCTGAATTACCTTGACGATGTCCTTTATTATCCGATTTTAATGGTCATCCTCGTCGCAGCCGGCCTCGTTTTCTCCTGGAAAACACGGCTCATCCAGCTTCGCATGTTCGTTGAAAGTATTCGCGTCGTCATGGAAAAACCGACGAAAGACGGAAACGTATCGTCTTTCCAGGCCCTCATGGTTTCGACGGCATCCCGCGTCGGTACGGGCAACATCATCGGCGTATCGACGGCAATCTGCCTCGGCGGTCCGGGTTCGGTATTTTGGATGTGGATCATCGCCATCATCGGCGGTGCTACGGCCTTCATCGAAAGTACCCTGGCTCAGGTTTACAAACGCCGCAACGCCTTAGGCCACAGCTACGGCGGCCCGGCTTACTACATTGAAACGGCCATGCACAATCGGGGTCTGGGCGTCCTCTTTGCCTTATCCTTGATCCTTACCTATGCCGGCGGTTCAATCTCCTCTGTTCGTTTAACATGCAGTCGACCTTCCTGGTTTACGACTTCTATGATCCTACGATGACGCCGTGGATCCTCGCGCTGTCTTTGCAGCCCTCGTCGGCTACTGCCTCATCGGCGGCGGCCAGCGCATCATCAAAGTCACGTCGATCATGGTTCCGGTCATGGGCGCCATTTACATCCTGGCAGCTTGGTCGTCGTCGTGGCCCACATTTCCAGCCTGCCTCAGGTATTTACCATGATCTTCGCCGATGCCTTTGACTTTGAAGCTATCTTCGGCGGTGTTTCCGGTTCCTGCCTCATTTACGGTATCAAACGCGGCCTCTACTCGAACGAAGCCGGTATCGGTTCGGCTCCGAATGCGGCAGCTGCTGCTGACGTCAGCCATCCTGTCAAACAGGGGTTGGTCCAGATGCTGTCGGTCTTCATCGATACCCTCTTAGTCTGCAGTGCTACGGCTTTCATGGGCCTCTTCTCGGGCGTTCCCATCACCAAAGAAGCTGCCGGTGCCGCTTACGTACAGGGCGCCGCTTCAGCCGTCTTCGGCGGTTTCGGACCGCTCCTCATCACGGTCTGCATGCTCCTCTTCGGGTTCTCGACGCTCATCGGCAACTTATACTACGTCGACAACTGTATCCGCTTCATCCATAAAGGGGCTCCGTCTCAGAGCTTCGTCCATACCTTCCGCATCGTCTGCATCGCCGTTGTCTTCATCGGCGCCGGCATGTCCATGGCTGCCGTTTGGGCTATTGCCGACATCCTGATGGCCATCATGTGCTTCATCAACATTCCGGCCTGCTTTATCCTCAGTAAAGTCGCCGTCAATGCCATGAAAGACTACCAGCAGCAGCGTGATGCCGGACAGATTCCGGTCTTTAAGGCGGCCTCGATCGGTATTGACGAAAGTACTGTACAGTATTGGAAATAAATCCTCTTGACAAATAGGGGGAGAGACCTTACAATACGCTTATATACAATGAAAATTGTATTAAATAATTAAGTGTAAAAGCTATGAACAAGACGGCCAGTATGGCGCAGCTTTTTTAGCGAACCGGGGATGGTGAGAGCCCGGCAAAGGCTGTATACTGGCGGATCACTTGGGAGCTGCAGCTGCGAACCAGCTGCCGGGCCGCGTCGTTATTGCGCGTCAAAGTGGCTGCATGAGCAGTCAATAGGGTGGTACCACGGTGATTACGTCTTCGTCCTTTTTGGGGCGGAGACGTTATTTTTTTTCACACAGACAGAGGAGGAAGCATCATGGATTACGGTAAGACTTTACATCTGCCTCAGACGGAATTCCCCATGCGCGGCAATCTGCCGAAACGGGAACCGGACTTTTTGAAATTCTGGCAGGATCATGACATTTATAAAAAACGCTTGCAGAAACGGGACGGAGCGCCTAAGTTCATTCTGCACGACGGCCCTCCCTATGCCAATGGCAAGATCCATATCGGCCATGCTTTAAACAAAGTATTAAAAGACATTATCCTGAAATATAAGACCCAGCAGGGCTGCTATACGAAATACGTTCCCGGCTGGGATACCCACGGCCTTCCGATTGAACACGCCGTCATCAAAGATACGGGCCTCAATCGCCATGAAATGACGCCCCTCGACTTGCGAGCCAAATGCCGCGACTACGCCTTAGCCCGCGTCGAAGAACAGAAGAAGGACTTCATCCGCCTCGGCGTCCTCGGCAACTGGGAAGATCCCTACCTGACCCTTCGCAAACACGTCGAAGTCGCACAGATCGGCGTCTTTGGCGAAATGGCCAAGAAAGGCTATATCTACAAAGGCCTGAAAACGGTTTACTGGTGCCCGCACTGCGAAACGGCACTGGCTGAAGCCGAAATCGAATATAACGACGATAAATCGTTCTCCATCTACGTCAAATTCAAATCCGTCGACGTCAGCGGCCACATGCCGAAAGATGCCGATCCGGAAAAGGTATTTGCCCTGATCTGGACGACGACGCCCTGGACCATTCCTTGTAACCAGGCAATCAGCGCCAACGAAAATCTGGAATACGTCTGGGTTCGCGTCGGCGATGAATATCTCCTGATGGCCAAGGAATTGGTCGACGTCACCATGCAGGCCGGGAAAGTAACGGACTACGAAGTCCTGCCCGACGTCATGACCGGCAAGCAGCTCGAAGGCATGGTCTTCCTGCATCCCTTCTACGACCGCAAGGTCCCATCATTCTCGGCGACCACGTCACCCTCGAAGCCGGCACGGGCCTCGTTCACACGGCTCCTGACCACGGCCAGGATGACTTTGACGTCTGCATGAAGTATGAAGCCTGGGGCCTCAAACCGATGGCACTGTCGACGGTTCCGGCCGTTATACCGATAAGGTCCCGGCTTTGAAGGCCAGTTCGTCTTCGATGCCAACGTACCGGTCATCAAGAAATTGGCTGAACAGAGTGCTCTCTTTGCCAAAAACACCTTCCGCCATCAGTATCCGCACTGCTGGCGCTGCAAGAACCCGATCATCTATCGGGCGACGGAACAGTGGTTTGCTTCTGTCGACGGCTTCCGTCAGAAAGCCCTCGAAGCCATCGATACGGTCAAATGGATTCCGTCCTGGGGCCATGACCGCATCTACAATATGATCCACGACCGCGGCGACTGGTGCATCTCCCGTCAGCGTGTCTGGGGTGTTCCGATCCCGATCTTCTACTGCGAAGACTGCGGCGAACACATCATCAACGATGACACCATCGGCCACTTGCAGAAGATGTTTGCCAAAGACGGTTCCGACGCCTGGTGGATGTACGACGTCAAGGAATTGATGCCTGAAGGCTATAAATGCCCGCACTGCGGCGGCACCCATTTCCGCAAGGAAAGCGACATCATGGACGTTTGGTTCGACAGCGGCAGCACCCATCAGGCGTCCTGAAGCACGATCCCGATCTCGATTATCCCTGCGAAATGTACCTCGAAGGCTCGGACCAGCATCGCGGCTGGTTCAACAGCTCGCTCTTAACGTCCGTGGCCGTCAACGGCTACGCTCCGTATAAATCGGTCCTGACCCACGGCTTTACCGTCGACGGCGAAGGCCGCAAGATGAGTAAATCCGTCGGCAACACCGTAGCTCCCCAGGAAGTCATCGAAAAATACGGTGCCGATGTCCTCCGCCTGTGGGTTTCGTCGGCTGACTACCAGGGCGATATCCGCCTGTCGCCGAAGATCTTGAAACAGCTCTCCGACGTCTACCGCAAGATCCGCAATACCTTCCGCTATCTCTTGGGCAACCTGGCCGACTTCGACCCGTCGAAAGATGCTGTTTCCTACCAGGATATGACCGAACTCGATAAATGGGCACTCCTCCGTTTGGAACAGGTCTTCGAAGAAGTCACCGACGCCTATGAAAACTATCAGTTCCACGTCATGTACCACGCCATCCACAACTTCTGCACCGTCGATCTGAGTGCCATGTACCTCGACGTCATCAAAGACCGCCTGTACACGGAAAAGACCGATGCTCCGATTCGCCGCAGCGCCCAGACGGCGATGTACATCATCTTGGATACGCTGGTCAAGATCGTATCTCCGGTCCTGTCCTTTACGGCAGAAGAAGTATGGCAGAATATGCCGGCCGTCGATGGGAAAGAAGAAAGCGTCCTCCTCACGGATTGGCCGAAAGCCCATAAAGAATACCTGAATGCCGACCTCGACGCTCGTTGGGACCATTTCCTGTCCTACCGCCGCGACCTGACCCGTATCCTCGAAGGCGCCCGTCAGGAACACAAGATCGGCCACGCCCTCGACGCTGCCGTCACCATCTATGCCGATGGGGAAGACTACGATTTCCTCAGCTCTTGGCAGGATCAGCTGGCAACCTTGCTCATCGTCAGCGAAGCTAAACTGGTCAAAGGCGAAGCTCCGGCCGATGCCGTTGCCGGTGAAGACCACAGCGATATGAAGGTCGTCGTAGAACCGTCGAATGCCGAAAAATGCGAACGCTGCTGGATGCACACCGATACCGTCGGTTCCGATGCCAGCCATCCGACACTCTGCGCTCGCTGCGCCGGTGTCTTGAGCGAATAATTTTTCACACCATAAAGCTTTAGTCCGCGGGACTATCGCAAATTTACTTATCATGAATAGCCTGTGTCTGTCTCTGACAGCATAGGCTATTCATTTTTTTTGTATTGAAATTTTGTAGATTTTATTCTATAATGAAGTAAGTGTTCTGTTATAATGTACATTTGTGTTTTTAGAACGATATGTTCTATGGGAGGTTTTTGGTATGCATAGTTTATGGAGTGCCCTGAATCGCATCAGCTTGATTAAGCAGATCATCGTCGGCTTGATCATCGGCATTGCCGTAGCCCTGGGTTTCCCTGCCGCCGCTCGCGAATTGTCCCTGTTAGGGTTATCTTCGTCGGCGCCTTGAAGGGGATTGCTCCGGTCTTAGTCTTTGTATTAGTTGCTTCGGCCCTTAGCCGGAAACAAGAAAATCATGAGTCGAAAATTAAAGACGTCATCATCTTATATCTCATCGGCACCTTTTTAGCTGCCTTTTTCGCCGTCATGATCAGCTACGTTTTCCCGCTGACTCTCCAGCTCGACGTATCGGCTGCCGACAATAAGGCTCCGGAAGCATTGCCGAAGTCCTTACGACGCTCCTGAAGAATATCGTCGATAATCCGGTCCACGCTTGATGACCGGCAACTATATCGGTATCCTCGGCTGGGCCGTCCTCTTTGGTGTCGCCGTCCGCCGCGTGTCGGAATCGACCAAGGCGTCCTCGACGACTGTGCCAATGCGGTCACGACCTGTGTCCAGTGGGTCATCCGCCTGGCTCCCCTCGGCATCATGGGCCTCGTTGCTGATTCCATTTCTTCTAACGGCATCGAAGCCATCGTCGGCTATGCTCAGCTTTTAGCCCTCCTCGTAGGACGATGCTCATCTTTGCCTTCGTCGTCAATCCGATCATCGTCTATGCCAAGCTTAGAAGAAATCCCTATCCCCTGGTTTGGAAGTGTATTTCGACCAGCGGCGTGACGGCCTTCTTTACGCGCAGCTCGGCAGCGAACATCCCGGTCAACATGGCTCTGGCGAAAGAACTCGGCATCGACCCCGATACGTATACGGTCACCGTTCCCCTCGGGGCTACTATCAATATGTCCGGTGCGGCCATCACCATTTCCATCATGACCTTGGCGGCCGTTCATACCTTGGGTATCGCCGTTGACTTCCCGACGGCGCTCCTGCTCAGCGTCTTGTCGGCCATCGGCGCCTGCGGCGCATCGGGTGTTGCCGGCGGATCTCTGCTCCTGATCCCCATGGCCTGCAGCCTCTTCGGTATCTCCAACGACATTGCCATGCAGGTCGTCGGCGTCGGCTTCATCATCGGCGTCCTTCAGGACTCGACGGAAACAGCCTCAACTCGTCGACGGATATCCTGTTTACGGCAGCGGCTGATTTTGCAAAACGTTCATAGAAAGCCATCCCAGGCTATTAAAAAGGCCCTCGGGCGTCGGACTCAGTCCGGCTCTCGAGGGCCTTTACCTTTCGGTAGTTATTTATTTGATGATATAAGCGGCGACGATTTCGGCGTAGTAAGCCGTGTGGCTGTCGCGGTTGGCACCGTGGAAGCTGCCGTCGACGTTCTGCGGGTAGAATTCGTCGTTAATGTCTTTGGGAATATCGGCTAATTCCTGGTCTTTTTGGAAGAGGACCCTGCATTCCAAGGTAAGGGGCAGTTCTTTGATGCCCGGTACGGAGATGACTTCGGGATCTTCCAGGGTAAGACCTATTTTTTCAATCTTGTCGTCGTCGTGGCCGCTGGTCGTGCCGGCCTTTCCCAGGATGGAGCGGTCGAAGGCGCCGACCGGGATGTTGACCGTAAATTCCGGGTTCTTAGCCAAATGTTCATGGGTGAAGCGGTTCTGGCGGATATAGATCGTGAAAATGGTCTTGCCCCATTCGACGCCGAGGGTTCCCCAGCCGATGGTCATGGTATTGACACGGTCGCCGGCCTTGGTCGTCAACAAGACGCCCTTGGGCAGATTGGTTAAGATTTCCGGTGCTTTTTCAAACACGTTGATTTTTTCTTTCATGGCAATCTCTCCTTATATATATAAATAACTAAATATGTCTTTTCTTAGGATAGAAGTATGATACCATAGATCGATAAACTTAGGAAGTATGCACTTAAAAGTGCGATACTGTCTAAATGGGAAGCATTAAGAAAAATACTGGTTTCTTTGAAGTTGTCTGGCGTTATTTTTCATGAGATTTAAAATAGATTTTCGGTAGGGATTAGCCTCCAGCGGCAGGGGATTGACAAGAAGGGGATTTTTGCTTTATGATGTATATACATCTAATGGGGAGGAGAATAGAAGCATGGGCAAGAGAATCGACAACACGGTCTGCCATTGTCTGAAAATGCGAAGAAGTGCCGAAAATGTAATTCATTTTTATGACACCATTCTTGCGCCTTCTGGGGTAACGGTACGGCAGTATTCTTTGCTCAATGCCATTGCCGAACATCGTGGCTGCAACGTTCGCGCGTTAGCGGAAATCACCCTGCTCGACCGATCTACGCTGGCAAGAAGCCTTAAGCCGCTTATCCAATCTGATTATATCACAGATAATAAAGCGGCAGGGACCAGAGACAGTGTGTTGGAACTGACCGAGAAAGGGGTGTCTGTCTGCCGGGAAGCGGCGGCTTTGTGGGAACAGGCACAGCGCAAGTTTGAAGAAAAATTGAGCGAAGAACAATTAGCAGCCTTAGAAGGGGCTTTGACACTACTGCAGGACTTATAATCTTTTTTTACCTTGTTTGATGTATATACAACATACATACCGATGAGAAAGGAGTGTCGAGATGAGGACTTACATGGGAGGTGTGATTGGATGACGATCGAAGAGGTTTTTAATCTTCAGCCAGGGGCTGGCGGATTGCATAATTTGCTGGATTTACATCGGGCTTTTTGGGATGAACAAGGCCTGTTTACGTTGGAGCTGCAGGTCACAGAGCAGCTGCTTAACCCTAAAGGGACCGTTCACGGCGGAACCTTATTTGCCTTATGTGACAGTGCTGTCGGTACCTACATTACCCTTCAAAATCAATGGGCGGTTACCCTGGACAGTACCATCCATTTTTTCCGACCTGCCTTTTGCGGCGATACGCTGCTGGCCAAGGTGTTTGAACGAAAAAAGGGGCGCACGGTTTCGACCTTTTCTGTTGAAGTATATAATGACAAAGATAAGAGCATTGCTGACGCCAGTTTTACCATGTACTACACGAAGTAGGTATTATTTTTTTGTTATTTTTGATGTATATACAACATAAATAGGAGGAATTTCTATGGCAACGATGATGTACACACCTTTTTATTTGGGGAAAAAGCAAATCTCGAATCGTCTGGTGGCCAGTGCCATGTTTGAGTATGGCGCCGACAAGGGGAAAATTACCGAAAAAATCAAAGGACGCTATGTTGAACTCGCCGACGGCGGAAGCGGTTTAATCATTACGGGAATGCACGCTGTCAGCGCATCGGCTGCCGTCGCTCCGGTGATGGTCAATACCCGCTGCGATGGGTATGTCGAAGACCTGGCTGAGATTGCGCAAGCTGTCCATGGACGGGGCGGAACGATTTTGGTGCAGTTGCAGCACTGCGGAGATAAAACGTATTCCGGTGAAGGCTATGATCGATTGGCTGTATGCGATAAAAAAGTATCCGACGGCAGAACATATCACCAAGCGACAAAAGAAGAAATTCAAACAGTGGCTGCCGATTTTGCGGCTTCTGCCTGCGGTGTAAACAAGCCGGTGTCGACGGAATCCAGATTCACGGCGCCCATGGCTTTTTAATCAATACTTTTCTTTCGCCATCGACGAATCATCGGACGGATGAATATGGCGGCTGCATTGAAAACCGGGCTCGGATTTTGTTTGAAGTGTATAATGCCATTCGACAGGCCGTCGGAAGTGACTTTATTGTCGGGGTGAAATTTCCCTTCAACGATTTGAATGAGCATTCCATTCGGGAAGAAGAATCCCTTTTTGTGTGCCAAGAACTTGAGCGCCAAGGCATCGATTTTATCGAAGTATCTTCGGGGATGGTCATGGACAATTCTGAGGCCTCCTTTACTCCTGTTGTCGGTAGGGATAACGAGGCGCCCTTCTTAAAATATGCAGCCCTTCTTGCTGACCGCGTAACGGTCCCGGTTATCAGCGTCTGCGGCTATCGGACGCCTGACGTGGTAGAGCGCACCTTGAGTGAAACCAAGGTGTCTGCCGTGTCCTTGGGGCGGCCTCTGGTGAGGGAACCGGACCTTCCCAATCGCTGGAAACGGGACAGACGTCCGGCTGCGTGCATATCCTGCAATCGCTGCTGTAACTCTTTTGGTGACGGCATTATTACCTGTCAAATTAAAAAGCAGATGGCCGCTGGAGCTCGTTAACCATATACAATGAGCAAGGCCTGTTAAAAAGATAACAGAAACGCCGGAAGCCCGTATAAACCTAGTGTTCATACGGGCTTCCGGCGTTTTCTAAGCTCTCAGTCGATAGTTTTCGATTGGCTGTGAGAGCCAGAAGGTTGCTGTTTTTATCTTATTTACCGCTTTCTGCGATGCAGTCGTTGATGTCGGCAATGAGGGCATCGACGTCGATGCGTGAGCACCGGCACCCTGACCGATAGTTTCAAAATGAGCAGCCATGCAGCCGACGCAGCCAAGGCCGTACTGCTGGAAGATTTCGATGATCTGCGGGTGTTTCTGAACGGCTTCAATAATACCCGTATCTTTGGTAATCTGTGCCATAGTATATTTCCTCCTTCTTGGTTAAATACAACCCGGATGGTTTTGAAGGAACGTCCGGATTGAATCTATTATATCACACTTTTTTTATTTGTGTGAAGAAATGCTTCGTTCCTCTAATAATTGACCGTCGGGCAGGAAACTACGGAAGGTCAGGATGTCTGCCGTTGCTTCCAAGGTCATGTAGTTATCTGTTTCCGGCTGAGGTGCGACGTATTCATCGAGGCTGTGCTGCTTCCACAGGCTAGGATAGCGGACGTTGCCGGCGACGCCGGTGATGATGTACAAGGGGCCGCTTTCATCGCGCTGGAAGTTCTTGATATGGCCGCGGTCGCGGTAGGTGTGGAGATGGGCCGACAAGACGCATCGACGCCGTACTGGTCAAATAAGGCATCCACAGCCGCCCTTCCGGAGAAAAGCCTTCTTCCCGCGGTTCCGGACGGTTGGCAAAGCCGTACTGCAAAGGATCCTTGTGCATCAAGACGATCTTCCATTTTTTCGTCGTCTTGGCCATGTCTTCTTTAAACCAGGCGACTTCATCGTCATTTAATGAGGGCTCGAAGTCGGCCAGTTCCTGGGCCTGGGTGTTGAGGACGACGAAGTGGATGTCACCGTAATCGAAGGAATAGAACTGGTTCTGGTATTTTTCCATGTCAATCGAGGGCAGGGCGAAGAGGTGGGTGTAGGCTTCGGGCATGCGCATCTTCCAATCCGTGTTGTACGTTTCGTGATTGCCCATGAGAGGCGCTACAGGGATGCGGGAGATCATGGGGGCCACGGCGTCGAACCAGGCGTTCCACTGATAATGAGACTGTCCGTTATCGACGAGGTCACCCATGTTGATGAAGAACTGGGCATCCTGATTGCGCTGCCAGGCGGCTTGAGCCATAGAAGACCAACCGCTGTAATCGCTGGATTGGGAATCGGGGAAGATGAGGGACTTGAAGCTGCTGCCTTCGGCCGTATGGAAGGACGTCCAGGAACTGCGTTTGTCGCCGTAACCGACGCGGTATTCATAAGCCGTGCCCGGTGCAAGGTCGGTAACTGTGGCCGTGTGGATATAGGTCGTCACGCCGTCATCGTTGAAGGCGTCGCTGGAAGCGGGTAGGGCCATGATCGTATCGTCATCGCCGGTCTTGCGGTATTCCACGACGGGATTGTCTTCGGCGTAATCCGACTGCCACATAAAGGTCCGCGACGTCGTGCTGTCAGCCGTAATGACTTGGCGGATGTTCGAGGCATCGACGGATTCCGTCGGCAGGTAGTGGGCGGCAGCGGCTTTGGTGGCTCGAAGGCCCTGCTTAGCGACGGCCTTGGTGCCCGGCAGCCAGAGATAGGCGGCGACGGCGGCGACAGCCAGGACGGCTACGATGGGGATGATTAGTTTTTTTCGGGTGAATTTCATGTATTCCTCCTGTTCAAGGATCGCGTAATTAGAGTTATTTTCAATATTGTAGCTATTATAGACGATGGACCAACTCCAAGTCAAGAAAAACTTGACAAGGTCCGGCCTTCGATATAAGATAGATGCATCAAATAGGATATATAACGTCGATGAACGGGAGCAAGTACCGTCATGACACCCTTAACAGCGAGCCGGTGGCAGTGGAAGTCCGGCAAGAGGCCATGATTGGGAATGGGCCCGGGAGATGCGGACTGAACGCAGTCAGTAGGTTCCGCCGGAATTTTCACCGTTACCTTGAAAAGATGCATTATTGTGCATAAGAGCCGGGCCATATTGGCCAACCAGGGTGGTACCGCGGAGCTGACTTTCCTTTCGTCCCTATTTATAGGGGATGGAAGGTTTTTTTTATGAATCAGGAGGTACCATCATGGCAGTTATTTTTTCTGGCATTCAGCCCAGCGGTAATCTTACCTTAGGCAACTATTTAGGCGCACTGCGCAACTTTTCAAAAATCCAGGACGGCAACGAATGTTACTACTGCGTCGTCAACCAGCACGCCATCACCGTGCCCCAGGACCCGAAGCTTTTGCATCAGAGGACGAGGGAACTGGCTGCTATCTATTTGGCTTCCGGTCTCGATCCGGATAAATCGACCCTGTTCGTCCAGTCCGAAGTACCGGAACACGCCTCTTAGGCTGGATGATGATCACGTCGTCCTACGTCGGCGAATTGGAACGGATGACCCAGTATAAGGACAAGGCCGCGAAACAGGGCGACTCCATTCCGGCCGGTCTCTTGACCTATCCGCCCCTCATGGCAGCCGACATCCTCTTATACCAGACCAACTTCGTTCCCGTCGGCGACGACCAGAAACAGCATCTGGAAATCACCCGCAACCTGGCTCAGCGCTTCAACCGCCTCTACGGCGAAGATATCTTCACCGTTCCTGACATCTACCTCGGCCAGGACGGCACGCGAGTCATGAGCCTCCAGGAACCGACGAAGAAGATGAGTAAGTCCGATGACAACGAAACGGCGACGATTTATCTCCTCGACGAACCGAAGGCCATTGAAAAGAAAATCAAACGGGCTCAGACGGACAGTGAAAACTCCGTCCACTACGATAAAGAACAGAAACCGGGCATTTCAAACCTCATTGAAATCCTCTCGGCCCTGACCGACCAGACCCATGAACAGGTCGAAGCGGCTTACGTCGGCAAAGGCTATGGCGCCTTTAAAAAGGACGTTGCCGAAGCCATCATCAGCACCCTGGAACCGATTCAGCAGCGCTATCGCCAGCTGGTCAGCGAACCGGAACTGGACGACATCCTCGACAAGGGGGCAGCCAAGGCACATGCCAAAGCCAGCCTTACCTATGAAAAGGCCTGCAAAGCCATGGGCTTGTTCCGTAAATAACTTCATACAACAGGTACAAAAAAAAACGAGACCCGAAGGTCTCGTTTTTGTTGCCTATATGAGAGGTGCTTACATGCCGACTTTGTTCATCAGCTGCTGGATGAGAGCGCGCTGCTGTTCGAGTTCAGCTTTCTGGCTGCTGACCTGGCTGGCCAAAGCCTGGTTTTCCTGACGGAGGGTATTGACTTCCGACGTCAGAGCGCTGACATCGACGGACGTACCCTGACGATAGATGCGGTCGCCTTTGTTGCCGAATTTGAAGGAAACGCCGACGTTGAACATCTTTTCATCGCTAAGGGTCGTGCCGAAGCTGACCATCGTATCTGCATTGGGGCGATAGAAGGCGCCGAGGGCTAAGGCGTTTCACCTTTGTAGTTACCCATAGCGGCAGAGGCTGAAAATTTATCTTCCGGGTTGAATTCCAACGGATGGAGACCGGCTAATGCGGCAGCACCGGCACCGACTTTGTCGACGCGGTCGTTCAAGCTGCTGACGCGGCCGTCTAAGCTGCTTACCTGGTCCTGCAAGTTGCTGACGTCACTGTTCAAGTTGCTGACGCCCAAGGTATCTTTCCAGCCTTGATGTCCGTTTCCGTCAAATTAGAGCCGTCGCGGTCGGCTTTCTGGTCGAGTTCCGGCTGGATAGCGTCTTTAATGGCACTGTCATCGACAGAAATCTTATAATTTACACGGGATTTATCGTCGTTATAAGTGCTTTCGATTTTTACATTATCCCCTTCAGACAAGGTGATGGCATCGACGTAGCCGACCGTATTGGTTTCAATACCTAAGGCTTCCTGCCATTTTGCAACCTGGTCCGGAGTAATGTTGCTGGCATCAAGGTTAGCTTTTTTAGCGGTTTCATCAGCGACACGTCTGAGCTGAGCGACGTTGACGGCATCCGTATCAGTCGTGCCGGCTGCGACGTTGGTGATCTGACGAGTCAAGATGGAGCTTACGCGGCCGTCGCTGGTGTAGGTCGTAGCACCGACGCTGACGGCACCGCCAGTCGATTTGAAGACGCCCAGTTCCGTACGCTGCTGGCCTAAGGCCGTCGTAAAGTCCTGATTCTGAGCCGTCCAAGCGTTTATGGCATCGGTAGCAGCGACAGCTTCAGCTTGAGCTGCGGCCTTGGCCGTTACGGCTGCTGCATATGCTTCTTGTTCAGATGCAATGGTACTGCCCTTCGTATTCTTAATAATTTCGTCTTGTTTATCAACTTCAGCCGAAGCTGTATAATAAGCTTGATTCAATTCATTATACTTTGCGATTTGAGTGGCATAGGTGGTAGCGAAAGTTTTGGAAACGTCGCTGGCGCTGATGGCACCGGCCAAGGCCTCTGCCGTGCTCGGTACGTAACTGCCGTTGCCATCGTCAGCAAAGGGAACGTAGCCGATGGTGTTAGCTGCACGGTCAGCGACTGAGGAAAGGCCTAAGGCCACACCGGTCGAAACCTTTACATTCGCATTCGTGCCTAAGGCGACGCCGCTGTAAGCAACCTTAGCGCTCTGACCTAAGGCGACACCATATAAGCTGTTGGTCTGGGCATTCTTACCGATTGCGATGCCGCCGATAGCCGTAGCGCCGTTGCCGATAGCCATGCTGTCGACAATAACGCTCGTATTTTGAACGCCGTCATTTTGAAGGTATTTATAGAAGAGGCCTGCCGTAGCGCCCTGGCCGATGGCGAGGCCTGAAGATGAACGGGCCCCAAAGCCGATGGACAGACCGTTGACGTTGGAATAGGCATTTTGACCAAAAGAAACACTCTTTTGAGCAGCAAAAGCACCGGCGCCTACGGTCGTGGAGTTACTCATAGCAGTAGCATAGGTACCGATAGCTGTGGCGTAACCGCGGGCAGCGTAAGTACCGAGGCCGATGGCTGTATTGCCCGTACCGGCGCCGTCAATGTCATTACCTTCTGAAACACCGTCGACGCCTTCGCCGTTGGCGTTGTTGTTTTTCGGTGTTCTTTTCATAGTACTATCACTTGAAGAATTATAGGTCTGGCGATAGTCGACGATCTTCGTTTCTGTCGACTTGACTTCTGCGCCTTTATCGACGACCTGCGTACTGGTAGGTGCCTTGCCGACACCGACATAAGAGCCGGTCAAGCCGGCAGCATTGACGGAGGACGTCCCGCCGATGGTAGCCATGCCCAGGAGCATGACGGCGGCGACTTTCGCGAGAAGGTGCTTTTCGTTTTTGGTGTTCATAGTGAAATCCTCTTTTCTTGTGGTATGATTTTGATGAAAATGGTCAGATTTATACTATCATAAAAACCTTCACAATCGCCATAATCAGTCGCTTTAAGTCTATCTTGTTTCAATATAGACACGTGAAATTTTATAATGAATCCAGTGGCTCTTAATGGGTATGAAGGTTTTTTGATACGAGAATGGTACAACAAGGTGTGATTTTTTCAAGCCTATTATATCACTTTTAAGACACAGTTCAAGATATTTTTAAGGAGTATGTATATCTTTTTTGGATAGATAATCGTAATTTTGAGCTGTAAAAGCGATGGAAGTGACATTTTATCGTCTTAAAACAAAATATTGTGGATTTAAGAGAAAAAGACGATTAATAAATATTAACTTGAAATAGCTTATATATGAATACAAATAAGAATAATATGGGCGTAAATTAATAAAAATAAAATGTTTGCCGAATTATGAAATGCGGCACTGCCTAAACGATGAATAATGACTTAAGATTATAGTTGATAAACACACTTCGGATTGCAAATAAATAGCAAATAACAACAAGCTAATATCTATGGATTGTAAATACTACTTATTAAACCTGATTTATCTTATCCTATATAACGGTATGTGTCAATATAATTTTGTCATTTTTATATTTTTTTTAGGATGAATCAGGAGATTCGTGACATAATTATGTCTGACTCTTTAGGGGATGGAGTAGTAAGTGACAGGTTACTGTTTTAGGAATGCTTTATTCTTTTAATGTATTATATAGAGGAGGGAGATGATGAGCGATGAGATTCTCTCTGAAAGGGAAAGGAAAGAGTAGCTTTTATTGACAGCTATGGTATACTCTGGGTAGGCTCTAAATCGCTTTGCCATCGGGCGTATTTGGGGGCCGGACAGCTCTGCCGGAGGGCGTTCTTTTTCTTTCGCCGAGAAGGAATTTGACAAGATGGTGTAGAATATCTATCGTAAGGTAATCTAGGTTTTAATATATTGCTTGGAGGTAGTCATTATGACTCTCAGTTTATTTTGGTCACGCTATACGTTGGAACTGCAGGAGCAACATTTGCGTGAAGTCGATGCCTTTTATCATTATTTGATTGCCCGGGAACGGTGGAACTGGTTACTGGCTAAAATTCCGGAACAGGATCAGATCAAGATCCTCTGCGGCCACAACCACGGCAAAGATGCTTGGACGTGCCGCACCTGGTTTGATCACATGCTGGAATGGATCAAGGCCAATAAACCGCCGGCCGTCTATGATGCCGTCGTCGACAAAATCCATATGATTGAGGAGAAACCGATTGAGGAATTAGAAAAACAAGCTGCCCGTAACATTTCGCCGGAAGAATTGGAAAAACTCCATCGTGCCGGTTATTTTCAATGCGTGGCGGCACCGGATAAAGTACCCGAAAGTGAGTAAATGAAAGCAGGTGAGGGAATGACTTTTGTACTGCGCATGATAACCGCCTTGGTCCTTATGTTTTCGCTGACGGCTGCCCTTCCGGCAGCGTCTGTCCAGGCCGATACGGTCCGCGTACTGCCCATCTCTGGTGACATCGATGGCAGTCAGGTGGCCTTTATTCAACGAGGCCTGCGTCAGGCTGAAGAAAACGGCGACACGGCCGTCGTCATTCCTATCAATACCTTAGGCGGCCGCGTCGACAGTGCCTTAAAGATACGCGATATGATCATGGCCTCTGACGTACCGGTCATCGCCTACATCACGTCGCGGGCCTGGTCGGCAGGCGCCTTATCGCCCTCTCGAGCCGCCACATCATCATGGCGCCGGGAAGCAGTATCGGGGCGGCTGAACCGATACCGGACACGGAAAAGAACATCGCTGCTTAAAGGCTGAATTCAGCGCGACAGCAGCTCAAACCGGCCATAATCCCGGTGTGGCGGAAGCATGGTCGATAAGACCAAGGGCTATCCGGGTTATGCAGAACCGGGAAAAATCCTGGCCTTGTCAGACGGACAGGCTAAAGAATTGAACGTATCGGACGGTTCGGCTGATACCTTGTCGGATGCCTTGGCCCTTTACAGCCTCGGCGATGCCCAGACGATTTACGTAGATAAAGATTGGCGTGATGATATGATCGGTATTTTACAGAATCCCTATGTACGTACCTTGTTCGTAGCCTTGATCATTGCCGCCCTCTTGGCAGAAATCAAGATGGCCGGCATCGGTGCCGGCATTGCAACGGCCGTCGTCTTTGGCGGTCTGCTGCTCTATTCCGGCAATGAACCGCTGGTGGCAGATCTCAAGATTATCGCCGCCTTTTTGGTCAGCCTGTTGTGTATCGGCCTTGAATTGGCTTCGCCGGGCATCGGTATCTTTGGCCTGGCCGGTGTCGTCCTCTTGTTTGGCAGCCTGTTCTTTATGCTCGGAGCGACGTATGAGTCGGTCTACATCCTGGCCGGCGGGACCGTCTTGGCCATCGTTGTATTCTACTTCTTGGGACGCCACTTGCCCAAGAGCTCTCTCTTTGATAAATTGACCCTTAAGAACCGTTCGACTAAGGAAAAGGGCTATACGTCGCAGGAAGACTATAGCCGTTACCTCTACGAACGGGGGACGACGATTACCATTCTGCGCCCGTCGGGAACGATCCGCATCGGCAAGGAACGCGTCGATGCCGTGGCCAATGGGTCTTTCATCGACCGCGACGTCACGGTCCGCGTCATCAGCGTCGAAGGCGGCCGCATCGTCGTCGAGCCGGAACCGGAACGCCATCCGAAAGACTGAAGCATAGAATAAAAGGAGAAAGTGAGCTATAATAAGACTATGTATAAACGGTATTATCATAGTCAAAGCTTTCAAAATAGGAATGCCTTCCCCTGTGCGGAAGGAGCTGCCCGAGGACTGGCAGAGGCACTCGGGCCGTATGGTTCGTGTGAAAAGAGAAAGGTGGCGAAGTTTGCTGCGGCCTCTGCAGCACAGAAGGGTTCACCGTGTCCGCAAGTACCTGTGCGGACTGTGTTTTGCGCAGCATCTGCGTTATGAGTCTTGTATCTTTCTTAGCCGTGCCCATCTTTATCATTGCCCTGGCGGTTGTCGTCATCGCACTATTTTTGCACTTCGTGCCCATCGGCTTGTGGATCTCGGCCATGGCCGCCGGCGTCTCCGTAGGCATTGTCAACCTCATCGGCATGCGCCTGCGCCGTGTCGTCCCGTCGAAGATCATCCTGCCTTTGGTCAAGGCCAATAAGGCCGGCTCGATGTCAACGTCAATCAGCTGGAAGCCCATTACCTGGCCGGCGGTGACGTCGACCGCGTCGTCGATGCCTCATTGCCGCCCACCGGGCGACGATGTCCCTGACCTTTGAACGGGCCTGCGCCATTGACCTGGCCGGTCGAGACGTCTTGGAAGCCGTTCAGATGAGTGTCAATCCGAAGGTCATTGAAACGCCCTTCATTTCGGCCGTTGCTCAAAACGGGATTGAATTGAAGGTACGGGCCCGGGTCACGGTTCGCGCCAATATCGACCGCCTCGTCGGCGGTGCCGGCGAAGCGACGGTCATTGCCCGTGTCGGCGAAGGGATCGTTACCAGTGTCGGCTCGGCTCAGGATCACTCCGAAGTGTTGGAAAACCCGGATAAAATCAGTAAGACCGTCCTCAATAAGGGACTCGATGCCGGGACGGCTTTTGAAATCTTGTCCATCGATATTGCCGACGTCGACGTAGGCGCAACATCGGTGCCCGCCTCCAGACCGACCAGGCCGAAGCCGATAAGCAGATTGCTCAGGCAAAAGCCGAAGAACGGCGTGCCATGGCTGTCGCCAAGGAACAGGAAATGCAGGCCTATACCCAGGAAATGCAGGCCAAAGTCGTCGAAGCCCAGGCAGAAGTTCCTCTGGCACTGTCCCAGGCTCTGCGCGAAGGAAAATTAGGCGTCATGGACTACTACAACATGAAGAATATCAT
>ENA-OQBJ01000583-OQBJ01000583.1-human-gut-metagenome-genome-assembly--contig:-NODE-583-length-18698-cov-1.984653_pt1 | contig 18698 bp, 32 predicted proteins | sample MGYA00242743_ERZ504545 | MGnify/ENA primary metagenome ERZ504545 (study PRJEB26092, sample SAMD00036252) | human gut metagenome | host: Homo sapiens | study: EMG produced TPA metagenomics assembly of...
TGATCCTTCGATGGCTATCCGCTGTCAAATGACAATGGAGTGAGCCCCGCATACGCGGGGATGATCCCAAGTCCTACCATTACGGTAGAAGAAATCGAAGTGAGCCCCGCATACGCGGGGATGATCCTCGCTGAAAATCGTCCATGGATTTTGCCCACTGGTGAGCCCCGCATACGCGGGGATGATCCCAGCTGGAACGGCACTTTTTAGTGAAATGGGATGTGAGCCCCGCATACGCGGGGATGATCCAACCAGCCTTTCTCGCGGACTCAGCATGTATAGTGAGCCCCGCATACGCGGGGATGATCCCTCGGAAGAGTTGTATCTTAGCCCAGAAGAACTGTGAGCCCCGCATACGCGGGATGATCCTAAAGATATTCCATTTTGATGAGAAAAGGAGAAGTGAGCCCCGCATACGCGGGATGATCCCAACCTGCTGGTTGTCGATGTGAACAAGTTCATGTGAGCCCCGCATACGCGGGGATGATCCCTCGGCGGCAATCATGGTGAGGTAGTCTCCCCAGTGAGCCCCGCATACGCGGGGATGATCCCTTAAATCAATTCCTTGCGATATAATATTGACTGTGAGCCCCGCATACGCGGGGATGATCCCGGCCTGTTCATGAGCTTCCATGACTTCTTCCTGTGAGCCCGCATACGCGGGGATGATCCCGGGTTCGGCTTCACGCCGAGCAAGTAGTTGATGTGAGCCCCGCATACGCGGGGATGATCCCCGACTTCGTCAATCTCCGCCTCGAGGTCAAGCGTGAGCCCCGCATACGCGGGGATGATCCCTGGCTTGTCGATTATTACACTACGCGACTGGGAGTACGGCTATCAGCACCCGCAGAGTGAAGCGCGGCGTCTGCTTATAGAGTGGTACAGAGCTGGTAGCCCAATGCTTCCAGTGCTTGGAGTGTCTAGTGACAAGCCCGACGGCGATTATCTCACGCGCTTGATGACCGTAAGCGACAACAAAGAATGGAGGAGTAAAGATGCTGGAAAGCAGAAAAAGAGCCAATGTAAAATGGGTAAAAGAGAATTATGAGCAGATCTCTTTCCGCGCCCAGAAGGGCACGAAGGACATGATTAAGCAGTGGCAGAAGAATGCAATTTGAGTATGTCTGCTACATTCAGCAGGCGTGCAAAGAAAAATCAGAAAAAATTTCGAGAAAGTGAGCCTCGCATACGCGGGGATGATCCTGGGATGGAAATCACATGCATATGTGGAGTGCTGTGAGCCCCGCATGCGCGGGGATGATCCCGACTACATCGAATGGGCGTCTTCCGTGTCTGGGTGAGCCCCGCATGCGCGGGGATGATCCCCATTACAAAATGCCGGGCGGCATTGAGGTCATGTGAGCCCCGCATACGCGGGGATGATCCCGTCTACCGCTACGCAATCAAGTATCAGCTTATGTGAGCCCCGCATGCGCGGGGATGATCCCCAAAAGATAAGACACAGAACGATGATTAAGAGGTAAGCCCCGCATGCGCGGAGATGATCCCATGCTGCTGGGTTCACGCTCGAAACAGTGCCTGTAAGCCCCGCATGCGCGGGATGATTCCCTGCCATGACTCCTGCATCCGTCCACCACATGCCGACCGCCAGGGACAAAAATACAAGTGGAGCAGCCCGCCGTCTGGTGGTTATCCGGGGAGGCCAATCCGCTACCGCTGCGTGGCACTGGCAATCATCGACCTGGAGAAAATCCCGATTCGCGTTACAATAGGCGGTTCCTGTAAGATTGGAAACGTGTCACAGGCAAAGAAGCGAGATCATAAAATCTTGATAACGGACGTTGCATAAAGTTCCCTATGTGAAGACACCGGGGATGAGTAAGCCAAACGGTTGACCTGTCGTTAAATCCTGAAGCCGTAAGGCTGATGAGAACATCGGCTCGAAATGAAATGGCATACTTGCATAATCATCCTAGTACGAATCGTTTTTCCCTAGCGGACATCCATACGTTTTTCTTGCAGGCTCAGATAGGAACAATGTCTGTTGTCAAAAATCAAGGCGAAGTTTATGTCTTGCACAAAACGAGGAAATATGACTATAATAAGACAAGAGAGATTTTTGATACGATTTGTGCGGATTTCCTAGCGAACAAGCTGTCCCATAACGAGGCAGTAGCTAGTTTTTTTTAGAAGCGGCGAAAGGTGGATTGAAATCCCCAGGCTGAACCTGTTGAGCAAAAGACGATTCGTAAAAGTAAGCGTGATGATTCTGTTGCTCATGCAAAGGTTGAAAGAGTTGGAAGTTCGTAACAACCCTACATGGAAGGCATTGAAGAATATCTTTGTGAGCCCCGCATTTGCGGGATGATCCCAACGCTAGATTCAATTCTGTTGTTTATAGTCTGTGAGCCCTGCATCTGCGGGGAGGGATCTAGAAAAGCACCTTGCATGTTCTGCAAAGTGCCGTGAGCCCCGCATTTGCGGGGATTATTTCTTGTCGGATGTGTCAAGGGTTTTGTGTAAATCGATTCAATAAGCAACATCATATTGCTGCATGAGTTCTGAAATTCTTTCTCAATCCCTATTCCCTATAATTAGAGCAAATGCTTCTAATATATGAACCGTCTCAAAAGAGGCGGTTTTTTGTTGTGCGTCGCTTAGACATGACAAAAAAGCACCTTGCGTATTCTGCAAAGTGCTTGTCTCTGCTTTTATTATAGGACAGATTCTTGGCCGATGCATCAGTGAGATTTTAGCGCAGCTTCCAATCTTTTCTTTCCAATGGTAGCAGTTCCTGCAAGTCCTGCGGAAAGCGAGCCTGAAGATCATGCCAGATGGACTGGATTTTTTCTTGTGCCAGGCCTGCTTATTCGATGTGTGTCTGCCAGTCTGGGTCGGCAGCGGCGTCGAAGCAGCGGTTGATTTGGTCGCGGCTTGTCTTTTCTTCGGCGATGTTTTCGGGCAGTTCGTGACGTGCGAAATAGCGTGTCTCGGTCGTTTCGCTGTTGGGCTGGAAGGAACCGCCGAGTACCCGGCAGAGGGAGAAGAGCTTGATGATGCCGAAGGGATTGTTGATTTTGTTGTGGCGGCGCCAGTCGTCGATGGCGATGACGCGCTCGACTTTTACATCGAGGCCGGCTTCTTCTTTTGCTTCCTTGATGGTGTTGCTGGCTACCGACTGGTCGACATCGCACCAGCCGCCCGGCAATGCCCATTTGCCTGAGTTTTCATGGACGAGCAGGATCTTGCCATCCTTGACGATGGCAGCGCGGGTGTCGATTTTCGGCGTCTGGTAGCTTCTTCGTTGCAGAATAGATCCCGGATCCTTGTAAGCGGCAGGTCGGCCTGGGCGGCCATCATGCGGGCGGCGATGTCCCGGATCTCTTGGTAGCGTTCCAGATCAAAACGGTCGCGTCCGTAGTGCAGTCCGGCTTGTGCGAGGCTCTGGAGCCTTACGATCCAGTCAATCCATTGCTGCTGGCCGGCGTGATGAGCCGCGTTTCGTTCTCGTCTTTTTCATCATGCTTGTGATCTTGAGTCATTTTAATGGTACCTTCCTGTTTCTTTTTGATATCCCTTTGCATATTTCTACAGACCGGGCGCGTTTCCTGCTATTCGCATCCTCTTTCTGCCGATACCGGCTATGCGAAAGATGCATTTGCATTTTCCAGCCTGCTTTTGTTGCCGGCTTTTCATGGGGGACTCCAGCTGCGCCAGCCAGTGCTTGGGAAGAAATGTAATAGAAGAAACATCATGTAAGACGAAATGCGCTGAATGGCTTACATAATCCTATGCCTTATTGCTAGGATCCGTAAAATCTGTAACATTTTTGCATGTAAGCCTTTTCTTTTGTCTCCCGCTGTGATATAATGACATTAAATTTTCACAAACTAAAGGAATAAAGACGAAAAGCTTTTGCAAGTTATGCGAGATAGAGGGGGAATGAGGGGTATGGTAAACCCGAAACTCAAGGATGAGCTCAATGATCAGCTCTGCAAGGCGATGCTTTCCCTGCAGACGGTGGATGAATGTTACCAGTTCTTCGAGGATATCTGCACGATCAGCGAACTCAAGGCCATGAGCCAGCGGCTCGAGGTTGCCCGCATGCTGCGGGCGGGACACACGTACGATGAGATTGTTGCGCGCACCGGTGCGAGTACGGCGACCATCAGCCGTGTCAAGCGTTGCCTCAATTACGGTGCAGACGGCTACCACATCGTGCTTGACCGGCTCGCACCCGGAGAGGATGCCAAAAAGCCTGCCCGGCAGAAATGATGCCTGTTTCGGCAGGTGAGGATAGCACGCCATGAAGATGGCTGGAAAATAGATGACCTGAATTAGGAGAGAATAACATGGAAAATCAGAAATTTGCCCTTGAGATCCCGTATGGTACGCGTGACTTCCTGCCCGTGGAGGCAGCGGAGAAGCGGGCCATCGAGGCGGAGCTGGCCGCACTGTTTGCTGAGTGGGGATACGATGAGGTCGTCACGCCGACCATTGAATACCTCGAGAATCTGACGCTCGGTACGGACCGGGATCTTGAGCAGCATCTTTTCAAGCTTTTTGATAAGGACAACCGCACGGTGGCATTGCGCCATGAGATGACGACGCCGATTGCGCGCTTGGCGGCAAGCCGTCTGCGCGATTATCCGCAGCCGCTGAAGCTCTCCTATATCAGCAGTGCTTTCCGTTATGAGCAGACGCAGGCTGGCCGTCAATGTGAATTCCATCAGGGCGGTGTCGAACTCATGGGCAGTGCGACGGCTTTTGCTGATGCCGAGGTCATCGCGCTGGCCATCCAGGGTCTCCTGCGTGTCGGTCTCAAGGATTTCACGATCTGCCTTGGCCAGGTGGAATTCGTCACGGCATCATGAACCAGTTCCAGCTCCCCGGCAGTGTCCAGGAAAAACTCAAGGCTGCCATGGAGAAACACAATCTCGTCGCTTTCGGCAAGATTGTCGCAGGACTCGATCTCCCGCAGAAAGCCAAGGATACGCTCAACCAGCTGCCGCTCCTCAACGGCGGTGAGGAGATGCTGCAGAAGAGCTATGCGCTTGCGCTCAATGAGCAGAGCCGCCGTGCGCTCGACAATCTTGCAGCCATCTACCGCTTGCTCAAATCGTATGGTGCAGAGCAATATGTGCGTTTCGATCTCGGCATCATCCGCGATTTCAGTTATTATACGGGCATGGTCTTCGAGGCGTACACGCCGGGGCTGGGCTTCCCGCTTGCGGCGGCGGCCGCTACGATCATCTGCTGTCGGAGTTCGGCACGGCCTGCCCGGCAACGGGCTTTGCCATCGGCATTGAGCGCATCCTGCTCGCCTTGACGCGCCAGGGTCTTGAGAAGCCCGACCAGCCGAAGGATGTGTATCTGAGCTATGCGGCAGGGCAGGAGGCTGAAGCCATCCAGAGGGCGCAGCAGCTGCGCGGGGAAGGCAAGGTCGTGGAGCTCGCGCTCGCTGCCCAGTCGCAGGAAGAAGCCGCTGCCATGCAGGCGGCCAAGGGGTATGATGAGTTGGTGTATCTCGGATGATGCCTGTGGATGCTCGCGTTCTCCGGCTGCCGGGCATGCGGCGCGTGCGGCAGTTCGTGCGTGCCGTGACGGAGCATGTGACGGCGGCTGACCGGCGTCATGTCAAAGCCGTGCTGCCGGAAAAGGCCTGGCCGCTTTTCGCTGCCATGCATCCGGCGGATCAGTGCCATGTGCTGCATGTGGAGCGGACGGCGGAGGAGATGGCGGACGAGGCATCCCTGACGCGGGAGGAGCGGGCTCTTTTGGCTCGCTGTGCGCTGCTCCATGATGTGGGCCGCGTCAAAGGAGATCTCAATGTCGTGGGCAAGGTTTTTGCCGTACTCATGATGCACGGGCTGACCTCCTGGGGAAAACGCATGGCTTGTGCTGAAGCACATCATCTCTGGCAGCGCCCCGGGCATGCACTTTATGTATATTGCCATCATCCGGCCATCGGCGCTGCCAGGCTCAGGGGCATCGGCATGGAGGAGGAAGCTTCGATCATCGAGCAGCATCATGAGCCGCCCGGTCTTTTGGATACGCCCGTCTTGCGCATCCTCAAGGCGGCCGATGAACAAAACTAGAAAAAATCTTGACGAAACCAGGATTACATGTTAACATATCTTACATGTTAACGCTTTAACTTGATAAAGAGTAACAGAAATTTTGGAGGTCCGTTATGACGTCAAACAATATGGAGTACTTGACCATCGCCCTGCCGAAGGGCAAGCTGTTTTCCCTTTCCGCTGATTTGCTCGCGAAAATCGGCTATACGGCGGAAGGCCTCTCGGATAAGTCGAGGAAGCTGGTCATTACGAATGAAGAAAAGAAAATCCGGTTCATCGTCTCGAAGACGGCCGATGTGCCGACTTATGTGGAGTACGGTGCAGCAGATATCGGCATCATCGGCAAGGATGTGCTGCTGGAATCCGGCAAAGACGTCTACGAACTCCTCGACCTCGGCTTCGGCCGCTGCCACCTCATGATGCTGTACCAAAAGCCGAGAAGCGCGACAAGCTTGTCGATTACGACCATACGCGCGTCGCGACGAAGTTCCCGCATATCGCGGAGCAGTTCTTCAACAAGCATGGCATGCAGATGGAGTACATCAAGCTCAACGGCTCCATCGAACTCGGCCCGATCGTCGGGCTCTCGGAAAGCATCGTCGATATCGTCGAGACGGGGACGACGCTCAAGGAAAACGACCTCGAGGAGATTGCTACATCCTCGATGCAACGGCACGTCTCATCGTCAACCGCGTGAGCTTCAAGCTCAAATTTGACCGTATCAGCCAGATGGCGGCCGATCTGAAGAAAATCCTGGAAAGTGAGGAAGCATAAGATGAAGATAGTAAAAGCCAGTGAAGCAGGAGAAGCGGCAGTCGAACGCCTTTTGACGAAGGCTGCTTTTGATGAAGTCGAACTCAATCCCAAGATCCGGGAGGCCAACAAGAAGACGTTCGGCCGCGATATGACGGCTGCGGAACTCGTGCGCCAGATCGTCGGCGATGTGCGCCGCGAGGGCGATGCTGCGTCATCCGCTACACGCATCTTATCGATAAGGTCGATTACCAGCCGGAAGACTTCCTCGTGACGGAGGAGGAGTTCAAAGCGGCCGAGGAGGCCGCGGATCCTGCCGTCGTTGAATCGCTGCGCAAGGCAGCTGCCAATGTGCGCCGCTATCATGAGGAGCAGAAGCCGAATTCCTGGATGACGTACCGTGAGCAGGGCTCCATCCTCGGCCAGTCCATCATCCCGCTCGACCGCGTCGGCATTTACGTGCCAGGCGGTACAGCGGCGTATCCGTCCTCGGTCATCATGAATGCCGTGCCGGCGTCTGTTGCGGGCGTCTGTGAGATCATCATGATGGTGCCGCCGAAGAACGGCAAGATCAATCCGTATGTCCTCATCGCCGCACGTGCGGCCGGCGTCCGGAAAATCTACAAGATCGGCGGGGCGCAGGCAATCGCTGCGATGGCATTCGGCACCGAGACTATCCCGCGCGTCGACAAGATCACGGGGCCGGGCAATATTTTTCGTCACGCTGGCCAAAAAAGAAGTGTACGGCCATGTCGATATCGATATGCTCGCCGGTCCGAGCGAGATCCTCATCGTGGCCGATAAGACGGCGGATCCTGTCTATACGGCTGCCGATATGCTGAGCCAGGCCGAGCATGACCCGCTGGCTTCGAGCATCGTCATCACGGATGATGCGGAGCTGGCGGAAAAAGTGGCCAAGGAAGTCGAGAAACAGCTCGCGAAGCTGCCGCGCCGCGAGATTGCGCAGGCTTCGATTGACCGCAACGGCCTCATCATCATCGCCGATGATATGATGCAGGCGATGCATTTCGCCAATGTCTCGGCTCCAGAGCATATGGAACTCTTGACGCGCAGCCGTTCCAGCTGCTGCCGTATGTGCGTCACGCAGGCGCCGTGTTCCTCGGCGCGTATTCGCCGGAACCGCTCGGCGATTATTTCGCCGGACCGAACCACGTGCTGCCGACGGGCGGTACGGCACGCTATTACTCCGTACTCAACGTCGAGACGTTCATGAAACGCACGAGCATCATCTCGTACACGCAGCCGGCCCTGGAAGATGTCAGCGAGGACATCATCCGCCTCGCCGAGACGGAGGGCCTGCAGGCCCATGCCAACGCCATCCGCCTGCGCAAGTGCGAGAAATGAGCCGGGACGACCGGTGAACTGATAACCTGGCAATGAACCGGCAAACGGACGAGCTGGAGATACGACTGAGGGGGAAATGGATTTGACGAACTTCAATTATCGCAAGGGACTGGCTGATATGCCATCCTATGATGTCGTGGAACGCGACTGGGATATCAAGATCAATGCCAATGAATGCAATATGAATATGCCGCCGCTCGTGGCGGAGCGCGTGATGAGCCGCCTTTCATGCGTGGCTTTCAACCGCTATCCGAATGAGGAGTACGATTCCCTGCGCGAGCAGATAGCGAGGAATTTCCAGCTGCAGAAGGAGAATGTCCTCATCGGCAGCGGCTCGAGCGAGATCATCGAGAAGCTCTTTTACTGCTTTGGCGGTTCTCCGGAGCAGAAGATTGTCTATCCGCAGCGTCATTCTCGATGTACACGATTTATGCGAAAGCTGCTGAGGCCACGGGCGTACCTGTTGCCCTTTCCGCCAAGGATTATTCGCTTGATATCGAGGCATTCGTGCGCACGGTCAACGATGAAAAGGCATCGCTTGCCGTCATCTGCAATCCGAACAACCCGACGGGCAACGCTTCACGCTCGACCAGATCGAGTACATCGCCAAGAATATTTCCTGCCCGTTCCTCGTCGATGAAGCTTACATCGAGTTCTATGGCCAGACGGCCACGGGGCTCCTCAAGAAGTATCCGCATCTCATCATTGCCCGTACGTTCTCGAAAGCTTACGGCCTGGCTTCCTGCCGCGTCGGGTATATGCTTGCCAGCAAGGATATCGTGACGATGATCGACAAATCGTACATGCCGTATCACATGAACGTCTTGTCGCTCGTGACGGCGGATATCTGTTACCAGATGCGCCAGGAATTCATCCCGCACATCCAGATCATGATTCCGAGCGCAAACGCATGCAGGAAGAACTCAAGAAGCTGTCAGGGGTCACGGTTTATCCGTCTGAGACGAATTTCATCCTCGTTCATTACGACCAGGCCAAGGAACTCAATGCACTCTTTGAAGCGAAAGGCATCGGCGTGCGTCATTTCGGCGACGCACCGGGCTCCGGGACTGCCTGCGCATCTCGATGGGCCGCCGCGAGGAGAATGATACCTGGTACAGCTATTTCAAGGCATTTACGGAGGGAAGAGCATGAGTATCCGCACGGCGACGGTTGAACGCAAAACAGCAGAAACGAGCATCAAGCTCATCTTGAATCTCGATGGTCACGGCCACGGCGTCATTGATTCGGGCATCGGCTTCTTCGATCATATGCTGAATCTCATGACCTCGCATGGCTCATGGATCTCACGCTGGCCTGTGACGGCGATATCGATGTCGATGGTCATCACTCGGTCGAGGATATCGGCATCGCACTCGGCGATGCGTTCTGCAAGGCCATCGGTGACAAGAAGGGCATCCGCCGTTACGGTACATTCTATCTGCCGATGGATGAGGCCCTGGCCTTCGTTTCGCTCGATATCAGCGGCCGGCCGTATCTGGTTTACGAGGCGGGGGAGATGGCGCCGATGATCGGCGGCTTTGACACGGAACTCACGGAGGAGTTCCTGCGAGCCTTTGCCGTCCATGCGGGCATCACGCTGCACGTCCGTGTCCTCTACGGCAAGAATTCGCATCACAAGGTGGAGGCCATCTTCAAGGCACTCGGCCATGCGCTGCGCATCGCCGTGGAGGATGATCCGCGCGTCGAGGGCATTCCCTCCACCAAGGGTTCGTTATAAGGGGGCAGGAATATGATTGCAGTGATCGATTATGGCGTGGGCAATCTGTTCAGCGTCGAAAAGGCCCTGGCCGTCCTTGGTGCCGATGTCAGGGTCACGAGTGAGGAAGATGTCATCCGCCAGGCGGACAAGATTGTGCTGCCGGGCGTCGGGGCTTTCGGCGATTGCATGAAGAATCTCGAAGAGAGCGGCCTGATCCCCGTACTGATGGAATCCGTGACGGCAGGCAAGCCCCTGCTTGGCATCTGCGTCGGCCTCCAGATCTTATTTGACGGCAGTGAGGAGAGCCCCGGCGTCCGCGGCCTCGGCCTCATTCCCGGCATGGTAAAGAAGATCCAGGCTCCCGGCCTCAAGGTGCCGCATATGGCTGGAATTCGCTTGCCATCCGTGAGCCGCGACAGCAGCTCGACCTTTTCGCGGGCCTTGCGAGAACCTTACGTCTACTTTGTACACAGCTACCATGCCGTGCCGGAGGATCCTTCGGTCATCACGTCCGTGACGGAATACGGCGAGCAGCTCACGGCATCTGTCGCAAAGGGCAATATCCAGGCCACGCAGTTCCATCCGGAAAAATCCGGCGATGTGGGCCTGCATATCCTGAAGAATTTCATAGAAGCGAAATAAAGAAGCAAGATACGAGTCAGAGAAAGCGGCGAAGCGGCCCAAAGCGATTTTGGCCGTTTGCCGTTTTTTCAGGATGAGAAGCGAAGAGCAGGAGGACTACCGATGATTATTTTCCCAGCAATCGATATCCGTGGCGGCAAATGCGTGCGGCTCTTGAAGGGAGACTTCAAGCAGGAAACGGTCTTTTCGGACCGTCCGGAGGAAATGGCAAAGAAGTGGCAGGCGCAGGGAGCCGAGTTCCTGCATCTCGTCGATCTCGACGGAGCGCTGGCGGGCGAGTCACGCAATCTTGAGACCGTCAGAGCCATCCTGGCGGCGGTCGATATCCCCGTGGAGCTTGGCGGCGGCATCCGCACGATGAAGAATATCGATGATGTGCTATCACTTGGCGTGCGCCGCGTGATCCTGGGCTCTGTTGCCGTAAGGGATCCGGGACTCGTCAAGGAAGCCTGTGCCAGATACGGCGACCGTATCGTCGTCGGGATTGATGCAAAGGATGGCATTGTTGCCGTTGACGGCTGGGGTGTCTCGGGCGATGTCGAAGCGGCTGCACTCGCCAGGGAAATGAAGAAGGCCGGTGTCAAGACCATCATCTACACGGACATCTCACGCGACGGCACGCTTTCTGGCGTCAACGTCGAGGCTACAGCGAAACTTGCACGCGAGAGCGGCGTCAATGTCGTCGCTTCGGGCGGCGTCAAGTCGCTCTCGGATATCGAAGCTTTGAAACCATATGAAAAAGACGGCATCGAGGGGGTCATCGTCGGCAAATCCATCTACATGGGGACGCTTGACCTCGCGCAGGCTATTGAAATCGCGGCAAAGGAGGACTAAAATATATGTATACAAAACGCATTATTCCTTGCTGGATGTCAAGGATGGACGTGTCGTCAAGGGCACGAATTTCGTCGGGCTGCGCGACGCGGGCGACCCGGTGGAGCTGGCGGCCCGCTATGACGCAGAACGCGCCGATGAGCTTGTCTTCCTCGATATCACGGCATCAAGTGATGACCGCCAGACGATGGTGCAGGTCGCGCGTGACTGCGCATCTCAGGTATTCATCCCGTTCACGGTGGGCGGCGGCATCCGCACGGTCGAAGATATGCGCCGCATGCTCAAGGCCGGTGCCGACAAGACGTCACTCAATACGGCGGCAGTCAAGAATCCGTCGCTTTTGAGCGAAGGTGCCGAGCGTTTCGGACGCCAGTGCATGGTCCTTGCCGTCGATGCACGCCGCAGTGGCGATCACAAATGGGAAGTCTATGTCAACGGCGGCCGCACGCCGACAGGGCTCGACTGTCTTGAATGGGTCAAGAAAGCCGTCGCTCTTGGTGCCGGTGAGATCCTGCTGACGAGCATGGATGCCGATGGCACGAAGGACGGCTACGATATCGAGCTCACGCGGGCCGTGTCGGAAGCGGTCGATGTCCCCGTCATTGCCTCAGGCGGTGCCGGCAAGCTGGAGCATTTCTACGATGTGCTGACGCTCGGCAAGGCCGATGCCGTACTCGCGCTTCCGTCTTCCATTACGGGCAGTTCACGGTACGCCAGGTCAAGGAATACTTGCAGTCCCGCGGAGTGGAGGTTCGATTCTGATGGAACAAATGCAAAACAACGTCGACATCTCGATGGTCAAATTTGACGAGAAAGGTCTTGTGCCTGCTATCGTGCAGGAGGAGAACGGTCAGGTACTCATGCTGGCCTACATGAACGAGGAGTCCCTCAAGAAGACGCTTGAGACCGGCTATACCTGGTTCTTCAGCCGCAGCCGCCAGCAGCTCTGGCAGAAGGGCGAGACTTCCGGCAACGTCCAGCGCGTGCGCGAGATTTCCTATGACTGCGATGGCGATACGCTGCTCGTGCGCGTACACCAGACGGGCGTGGCCTGCCATACGGGGACGTATACCTGCTTCTCCGGACGCAAGCTCACCGGAGAGGAAGAGAAAGGCGTTGCCGTCATCCCGCCGGAGAAAGAAGCCAACCTGGCAACGGTGATCTACGATCTCTACCACGTCATCCAGGACCGTCGCCTCAATCCCATTGAAGGCTCTTATACGAACTACCTTTTCGAGAAAGGGCAGGATAAGATCCTCAAGAAAGTCGGTGAGGAGGCCGTCGAGACCATCATTGCTTCGAAGAATGATGTCCGCAAGGAAATCCTCTACGAGATGGGCGATCTCTGGTATCATTGCCTGGTATTGCTCGCTTATCACAATATCTCACCGGAGGAACTCTTTGCCGAACTCATGAGCCGCCGCAAGGGCGGCAGCTACCATAAATTCACGGGCAAGACGGGTGTCCGCCCGGATCTCTGAGGTGATGATGTTGGATCTTTCGCTTGAAGAACAGTTCATGCCGCGACGACGCTGGCCAATTCCAGTGATGTGCCGGCCAAAGAAGGCGCCATGCCGCCGGCTCCCGAAAAATACGTGCCGCCGCAGAACGGCAGGAGCTTCGTGACCTTGCCCGAGCCGGATTTTTCCCGGATGTCAATGTCAACTTCCTGGAGACCGTGGAGCTTCGTACCTCGATACGCCAGTATCAGCAGGATGAGCCGGTCGCTATCAAGGAACTCTCTTATCTGCTCTGGTGTACGCAGGGGGTCAAGATGGCGCTGCTAGTGGCGGCAGCATGCGCAATGTGCCGTCCGCCGGCGCGCGCCATGCCCTTGAGACGTATCTTTTCGTACAGCGTGTCGAAGGGCTGAAGCCGGGCTTTTACCGCTTCTTGCCCTTTGACCATGCCCTGCTGCCCTTGGCGTCAGTGGACAAAGAGGCGTTCCTTGCCGCTTTCCCGGGGCGCAGGATGGTCGAGAAGAGTGCCGTGACTTTCGTCTGGTCGGCCGTGCGCGACCGCATGACTTACCGTTACGGCCCGCGCGCCTACCGTTATATCTTCCTCGATGCCGGCCATGTCTGCGAGAACCTTTATCTTGCTGCACAGACGGTCAAGACGGGGGTCTGTGCTGTGGGATCGTTTGATGATGACGCACTCAATCGGGCGCTTCTGCTCGATGGCCGCGAAGAATTCGCCATCTATGGCGCGACGGTCGGCAAGCCTGTGCGCTGAGGTGACGGCATGAACGTATATTCACTTTACTTATTCGTGCTGATCGTACTCATCGGCGTGTTCGGCTTGGAGATGTACCATTCCCTGCGCCGATCCTCGGTGGTCAATCGGCTGATCCGGACCTACAGCGATGACGTACACAGCCCGGAACTCCTGCCGGAGATCTACGCGTACTGCCAGTCGGACTGGAAGCTCCGGCGCATCATGAAGAAGTATGAGGCGACGCCGGAGGATTTCCAGAAAATCTATCACAAGCTCCTGATCTGGGGCAATTTTCGCAAGGGACGGCGCTTCGTACCGATTTCTTCGTTCTTCTACGTCTACACGCTCGAGTACCTGCTCCAGCACAAGAACGGCGATGCCAAGCAGCTGACGATGAAGTGCATGAACTTCTTCCATATCTGATATGGCACATAAAAACTCCCAGTTGGGACTACCCAGCTGGAGTTTTTTAGTGGATATAAAAGCAGGGGATAACGCGGGGCTATCGCAAGCGGCTGTCTCCCGGATCCTGGATCTCACCGTTTGACGGCTTGATGCACGAGACGCATGACCTGTTCGACGGTCTGGCTCAGATTGGCTTCTGTCGTATCGCGGTCCATGGCCTCTGCTAGGGGCATCGGGGCATGGAGGATGGGGAAATAAGCATCGATGCCATGTGCATTGACACGTGCTGCTTCACGCGTGGCTGAGCCGCAGAGGGCGACGGTCAGGCAGTCCGGCCGACAGGCCTTGGCAAGCTGTGCAACGCCTGCGGGGGCTTTGCCCATGGCCGTCTGCTGATCCATGCGTCCCTCTCCGGTGATCAGCACATCGGCATCCTGCAGAGCCCGGTCGATGCCGATGGCGGAGAGGATGAGGTCAACACCCGGCGTCAGCGTGCCGTGCAGGAATACGTGGAACGCGAAGCCCAGGCCTCCTGCCGCTCCGGCTCCCGGCAGCTCACGCCCTGTTGTGCCGGTAACGGCTTCCGCCAATCTGGCAAATCGGAGGATATCCTGATCCATGCGCTCGATGATGGCCTCCGTTGCTCCTTTCTGAGGCCCGAAAATGCGGGAACATCCCTCCGGCCCGCAAAGCGGATTCGTGACATCGCAGGCAATCTCGAAGGTGCAATCCTGCAGCCGGGCATCGGCAGCTCTGGTCTCGATGGCCTGGACTTCGGAGAGACTCCCGCCCAGGACACCTGCCGGAGTGCCGTCGGCCTTGAGGAAGCGGAAGCCCAGGGCCGTCAGCATGCCGAGTCCGCAATCGTTCGTCGCACTGCCCCCGATGCCGATGATGAAGTGGCGGCATCCCTGTTCCATCGCAGCGAGGATGAGTTCGCCGAGCCCGTAGGTCGTTGTATAGAGCGGGTTGCGTTTTCAGGCGGCACGAGCGTCAAGCCGGAAGCATCGGCCATCTCGATGATGGCGGTCTTGGTGGCGGGCAGGAAGCGTAGCGGCTCTTGACGGGCGTTCCCAGAGGCCCTGTGACCGTGACCTCCACGATCTTGCCGTGCAGTCCCTGCGTCATGGCATCGACCGTGCCTTCGCCGCCGTCGGCGAGCGGGAACACCACTGTAGTATCTTCGGGATAGACGGAGCGGATCGCCTGCTGCAGGACCTTGCCGGCTCCATGGATGAGATGCAGCCCTTGAATGAATCAATGGCAATGACTGTCTTCATTTCTAGCAGCGCTCCTTTCAAAAGAATCAATCAGCAATCAGGCTGTATACAGGCTGGCAGCCTTTGCTCAGAGCAGGACCAACGAAGCGAGGAAGATGGCGATCATGGAGACGATGCCGACGACGAGCGTCATCATGGTCTGCGTGCGATAACCATCCTGCGGATCCATGCCCGTGAAATTCGTGACGACCCAGAAATAGCTGTCGTTGGCATGCGATACCGTCATGGCGCCGGCACCGATTGCCATGACCGTGAGCAGCGCGGCCATTTCCGTATTGAGCCCGAGTGCCGTCATCATCGAAGCCGAATCGGAGAACATGCCCATGATGCCGGCTGTCGTCGTGATGGCGACGGTCGAAGAACCCTGGCTGTCTTGAGGATTGCCGAGATGAGGAACGGGAAGAAAATGCCGACACTGGCCAAGAAGTCTGCATTGGCTTTCATGAATTCGACGAAACCGGCTGCGTGATGACTTTGCCGAGTACGCCGCCCGCTGCGGTAATGAAGAGGATGGGGCCGACGGTCTTCATCGTTTCATCCGTGACCTTGTAAAAATCTTTCATCTTGTCCGTGGCGGCGAGCAGATAGACGGCGAAGAAAAGACCTACCGTCAAGGCGATGATCGGCGTGCCGAGGAATTTGAGACCCGTGGCCATGACTCCTTTCATGCCGGCCATCGTGACGATGGAGCCGAGTGCCATGAGCAGGATGGGGACGACAATCGGGGCAAACGAAGCTGCTGCACCTGGCAGCTTGCCGAAACTCTTGACGAGTTCATCGTAATCTTGGGCGGCAGCAGGCTCTTCTTCTCCCGTTTCCTTGACGGGGATGTTCTTCTTGGCGATGTGCAGCGAGAAGAGGTAGGTGGCGATGAGAGCCGGGATGGAAGCCACGATACCGACGAGGATGACGGCTGCCAGGTTGTCAGCGACACCGAGTGAGCCGGCGGCGGCAATCGGACCCGGTGTCGGTGGGATGAACACGTGTGCCGTGTAGAGACCGCCGGAGAGTGCCACGGCCATGCCGACCGGGCTGATGCCCTTTATCTTCCGGCAGATGGCCTTGCGGATCGGGTTCAGGATGACGAAGCCGCTGTCGCAGAATACCGGGATGGAAACGATCCAGCCCATGAGCATCATTGCGAGCTGGGGATGTTTTTCCCCGACGCAGCGGATGACGACATCCGCCAGCCGGATGGCTGCACCGGTGCGTTCAAGGATCAGGCCGATCAGGCGCCGAGGATGATGACGATGCCGATGCTGGCAAACGTACCGGAGAATCCGGCACCGATGATGCCCGGGATCTTGGCGAGCGGCAGCCCGACGACGATAGCCAGGAGCAGCGAGGTACCCATCAGAGAGAGGAAGGGTGGATCTTCCATTTCGAGATGGCTACGATCATCAGCACGATGGCCAGGAAGAATGTGATCAAGAGTGGAATACCTGTCATGATAAGACCTCCTTCAACAGCATACCTGCATGGCAGTACAGTAATTAATATTTCAAATAATATAATTACTTTTGTAAATAGTATAGCATGCAGGATTGCGAGAGGATATGGTACACATACTATATAAATATATCAATACATGTATCTCATACCATTGCACAGGAAAATGAGGGTCAGGCATTCTTTCTTTTGCATACGTTGCGTACGTGATTGTGTATGTGATATGGTCATTCGGTCTTTCCATGCGCCTGTGAGGCAAAGTCGGCCAGGTGGATGTCCTGATAGAAATACAGGACAACGTAAAAGACAGCACTGGAACGCAGAGAGCGGGGGTCATAACCGGTGCGTGCGGCAATCTTCCGCAAATGCTGCTGCAGGGTGTTCTTGTGGATGTATAGTGCATCAGCCGTCTTCGTGATGGAGCCGTCGTGTTCGAAGAAGCACTCCAGCGTCTGGATGGCCTCATCGAGTTCCGGCGGCGTGTAGTCGTGGAATATTTTCTGTACGTATTCGCGTTTAGCTGCCAGCGGGATGAGGTCGGCAAAAATCTCCATATTGATCTCATCGTAGCTCTTGATGCGGACGTTGCCTTTGCGGTGACAGGAATACAGGGCTTTTTGCGCCTGGTCGAAGGAGAGACGCAAGCCTGTATTGTCCCTGGCCGGTGCATCGAGTCCGAAGCAGAGTCTTGCACCGTGATTTTGCGCAAAGGTGAGGAGTTTTCCGGCAAAGGCCCGGAGTTCTGCCTGCGGGCGGATCGTGGTCACGAAAATCAGCATCTGGCTGGTCGGCACGCTCCGGCAGCCGGCATCGAGACGCTGGGCTTCCATGCTGAGCAAGGAGAAAATGTCGCTGTGATTCTCCGCAGCAGCCGACTGCACGAAATCCGCCACGACGATGCGGCGCGGCAAGGTCAGGTCGATGCCGAGCAGCCGGCCATGCTCAATCTGCTTCTTGGTCAGGAAGGTCTCGCTGTGGGCCAGCAGTTCGCGCAGGAAAAGCTGGCGCTGGTACGTCTGGTGATTCTGCAGGCGCTGGTATTCCTGTTCGTGTACGAGCAGTTCCGTCATCTTGCGGATGACGTTGGCGAGCGGCAGGATCGTCTCGTAGGGTCCGTGATGCCCAGCACCCCGATGGGCTCGCCTTCGACCTGCAGCATGAAATTGGTGCCGGGACGTGCGCCGGGGTATTCGTTGTCCCGGTAGATGCGCAGCTCATCGAGCCCATCCTGGATGATGCGCGCCGCGCCGCCATGGAATGTCTGCACGCGCTCCGGGTCTGTGCTGGCGATGATGAGCCTTCTTTGTTCATGAGATTGATTTTCTGCGGCAGGACCTTGTTGATTTCTTGTACGATGGCCTGTGCCTGTTGTTCTTGGAGTTCCATATTCCCTGTCCTTCCTCTGGCTTTGTGTAGTTACTTTTCGCGAAGCAGCAAGAAAATCCTGCCGCTCATGGCGTTTTCTGCCATTAAGATCATTCCTGCCAGTCTCAAGAAAAGATCCCCCGGGGGGGGGGGAACAAGCTATACGGTCTGTACTCTCGGGGAGCTTCGCAGTGCACAGGTTAACATGTTTACGACAGTCTTTATCGGCAATGAGGGTACACAAATAATTGACGGAAAGCTTGTCACAAGGAGAGGATATCAGATTGAGTAAAATACTGATTTTTGCAGGAACAACAGAGGGACGTAAGCTATCAGAGCATCTGTGTGAAAGAGGCATAGAGCATACGGTTTGCGTGGCAACAGAATACGGTGAAATTGTGCTGCAGCAAAATCCACTCGCGCATGTTCATATGGGGCGTATGGACAGCGAAGGCATGAGAAGCTTCTTTGCGGAACAAAAATGTAAGCTCATAGTGGATGCAACCCATCCGTATGCAGCCGTAGTTACCGAAAATATAAACAGGTAGTTTATTGCGTTAATCGAGGCACATGCTGTTACAGACAATCAGGCGGATAGCAGCATATCAGAAAATATCGAATATGTGC
>ENA-OQBJ01000588-OQBJ01000588.1-human-gut-metagenome-genome-assembly--contig:-NODE-588-length-18507-cov-1.638030_pt1 | contig 18507 bp, 37 predicted proteins | sample MGYA00242743_ERZ504545 | MGnify/ENA primary metagenome ERZ504545 (study PRJEB26092, sample SAMD00036252) | human gut metagenome | host: Homo sapiens | study: EMG produced TPA metagenomics assembly of...
ATTTTATAATTGAATTAAGTTCCCCAGATGCTGTTGCGTAATCCTGGCCACTTAATGGCTGTATAATTTTTTTAGTCATCATTCCACGCCAGGTATCTCCTTTTGCGCGGATTACATTGGTACTTGTATCGGTGCTGATTTCTCGGACAATTCCGCCATACTCAGTATTCGGTGAAAATACTCTAGTTCCATATCTAATAGACCATCCCAATTCCAACGCTTAAGCTCAATCTCAAAATCATTAATACTGTCGGCTTCATCAGCTCCGACTTCGAAATCTATATTTGCACCCTGGACATAGCCGATCTGCTTCCGTATTGATCTGTTTTGATGAGATCCATTCCGGTACGCTCCTTTCTTTGTACACCACAATGTCGAAGCCAAACTCTCCACTCCAATTTATCAAGATGTCTCCTGACGGAATTTCCGTGAATATAGAATTGCCTGTTGCTTTCTTATAAAAAATGTTCTGTTCCGTACCATTAGCAAGTCTTTTTATAATTGTTTTCTTACGTGAATCAACAACAATGTATTCATGTGCTTCAAGCGTGTCATACACTTGATAGACCTGTCCAGCAATTATGATTCTTGGATTCGCACACGGGCCATAGATAGTCATCTGAAAATTGCTACTTCTGTAATGATCTACATACCAATGCTCTGTTCCGGATAATGGTTTTGAATAGTCATATTGATAATCATATGGGTAATCTAAGAAGTTATAAATTTCCCCCTTGTCTGCGCTATCCGGATAGAAGCTCTTAGATTCTTCCTCTGCCCACATAGGATATGGACAGTAGATACCGAGTTCCATGTCTGTCCAGCAGTTCCGGGTAGATGACACTTTGCTGGACATATCCTTAATATAACAATCAATATAATAGTTTCCAAACCATATACGCCCTGGAGTAAGATTTACAACGTCATACTCAAAGCAGTTTGTCAACTCATTCCATCTTGGCTTTGCGTACTTCCAGTGGTCCACGGAATGTTAATGTGATTTGATATGTTTTTGGTTCTTTTTCAAACCCGTATACATCTGCTCCAATTTCCTGATCTGTGGTCATTGGTTTCCATTCATATTCATGGAAATAACCGGACGTTGGTCTCATCCGGTTACCCACAAGATTGTATTCTTTCCCATTAGAGCACACATATTTGATTTCTATCATTCGAATACAACCCCCATATCTCTTAATGCTCGAATCAGCTCTCGTTCGCTTACATCTCCGCTTGGTTTTCCATCTATGATTGCAATAATCGCTCTTAATAATGCAATTAAAGTATCAATCGGCTTGACGTCTCATTTCCTGATGTTCTAGAGCTGTTTGCCCCCTGTAAATCATAATTCAAATTCGCGTTTGAGAACGGGCTTGTAGCAATATCCTGTAATTTGGAAACTGCAGAAGTAATGGAAGGAAGCTCTCCTATAATTCCTTTTGCAAATCCAGTGTCAATCATCTCTCCGACATATATACCCCAACGAGAAGGAGAATGGATTCCGAAGAACGACAGTACATTATCCTTAAAACTTCCAAAGCAATCCCTTGACAGCTTCCCACAACATATGTCCTGCATTTCTAAGTCCATTCGCAATTCCCTGGATAATATTGTGACCAATAGTCCCCCAATCAACATTTGAAAACGCGCTTCGAATTCCAGAAATAATTTGAGGAATTTGTCCTATTAAGTCGGTATTCCTCTGACTAATCCTGCTGCCAGCTTCCCGATAATCTCAAGGCCAGACTGTAATATCTGTGGCAGATTTTGTCCGATCGTAGCTGTAATTTTAGCAATTGCCTGTGCTGCTGCTATCGCAATTTGTGGTAAATTCTTTATGATTCCGCTCGCAAGATTCATAATCAATTGTCCACCGGATTCTAATAACATCGGCAATGCCGGCAATATAGCACCTGTAAAGCTTGCTATTATTGTTCCAGCCATCGTTATAATTACCGGAAGATTCTGTAATATTCCATTTGCAAGATTAGTAACGATTTCTACTCCTTTGTTCAACAGCTGCGGAAGTTGATTTGAAATCGCATCCGACAGATATGTCACAAGCCCATTCCCCTCTATTCCAAGTATTTGCAGCGCCGCACTATTAATACTCCATGATAATTCGCTTATTATCTGTTGTCCTACCGCACTCCAATCCATATTGATCAGTGTCTGTGCAATTGACGCAACCAGATACAGCACTTCTTCTATTAAAAATGGTGCCTGTTCCAGAATTGCTGCAGCTAATCCCAAAACAATTTGACCGCCTTGCTTACTTATCGCGCCCTATATTATTTGATGCCATATACATGCTTCTTGTTATAATACTGGTGTATTCCAGCTATCACGTCGGCAAGGCAGATCAATACATTTCCTACAGCCGGCAAGAGATTTCCAACAAAAAATGTAATCGTAGTTTCTCCCAACGCCTGCAGTGCTGGTCCGACATCCATACCAAGGGCAATCTCCCCCATAACATTTTTAGCAGCTGCTTTCATAGAGGCGAAAGAACCGGATATGGTTGTTGCCGCTTCCTTAGCTGTTGTTCCGCTAATATCCAACTGCCCTTGAATTACATGAATAGCCGAATATACATCCGACAAATTGTTGATGTCGTACTTTACACCCGTAATTTTTTGAGCATCAGCAAGCAGGCGCTCCATCTCTGTCTTAGTACACCATAGCCTAATTTCAAGTTGTCCAACATGGTATAATTTTGTTTTGCAAAACCTTGATAGGCATTCTTGATATCTTCCATGTTGGTTCCCATTTTATTAGCATTATCAGACATATCAGTCATTGCCATATCGGCTACGTCAGCCGCTTTAGATGTATCATTACTAAGGCTGGACAGGAGGCTTGCTGAGAAGCTTGTGGTTAATTCCATGTAATCATTAGCACTCATTCCAGCTGTTCTGTAAGCATTTGCAGCATTTGCCTTGACCTTATCAGCACTATCCTTAAATAGTGTCTCAATTCCACCAAGGCTTTGCTCAAGATTTGCTCCCTCACTGATTGCTGATCCTAGCGCTTTCCAATTGCTGCGGTAGCATAATCCCTTTTAACTTTCCGACTAATTTACTTCCAAATGAAGCCCCCGCCGGTTCCGCCTCTGGGTCTATTGCCTGTTGAATTTTTCCACCGATCCTCGTGCAGACGGAATAATCTGCACATATGCTTTTGCAAGTTCTGTAGCCACTACTTCTCACCTCCTGTCAGTCGTCTCCACTCATCGTCAAAATCTTGTCCTGTATCAAACGTTTCGATTACGCTTTCTGTAGTTTTCTTTTCTCCCATCAGCGCCTCTACCAATGATTTTGGACGATTAATTCCTTTTACGCCGTCTGAACTATTCAGCCATGCAATTGCCCTCGTATTATCAGCAACCAGCGCCAATAGTGTTTGGTCTGTTGTAAGTTTTGAATCAGATATTCTCATTCCGATTCTTGAATCAGCCTCAACCCACACCGCAAAAGTCCCCACCGTCCGTAACGGAAGGGACTTATAGTCATAAATGCGATATGTTTCTGCAAAATCACAAATCAACGCCTCTTCATCTACGTTGATCATGTGGGCGAGGGCTAAGAGTTTTTTACTTGAGATCCTTTGAATATTTGGATAATTTCTTCAATCATTTTTGAAGCTGGAACTCTTCCATTTTCCTTTCTTACGTGGTCCTTAAGTGCTTCTATTTGTGCATCTCCAAGGAGTTGTCTGGCAGTCCCTGTAATCTTAGAGGCATCTCCATTATCAATGTCGCACAGGTTTTCCAATAATTCATAATCGTCTAGAGCATCTGGCGGTAAAGTGTACCGAAACCCACTTTCTGTTGTTCCTGTAATTGCTGCCACTTCATTTTTTTCTGTATTCATCTTACTTCCCTTTCTTTACGATATACTCATAGTGAGTCTGTCCGCTTGAATCTGGTGTAGCCTTGAGTGTTGTCTCATATCCAATAGCTTCGCTGTCTTTATAGACAATATCTGCTACCTCTGTAACTGCTGCCGATGGAATCACAATTCGTTTTAGCGCTTTCTTCAAAATCATGTCGACTACCCAGGCGCACGCTTCCGCCTCGCTATTATTAGCTTTTACTGTGATCCCTTCTTCTAATGTTCCAGTTACATTTTCGTCTCCATATACAGCCTTTAAAACTTCGATATTTGTGATTTCGAGTAACTTATATTTAAAACTGTCTTCTTTGCTTGTTTGCAAATCTAGAACAGTGTCGCCGCCCCACTCGCCTTCACCGTTATCCGTCTCAGGGCTATTAGAATTCGTGATTCCATCTTCTGAACAGTACCCCAGTTCCTTAAATGCTGCATTCAGTTCCGTTTTTGCATCGGTTGGAAGTTCGGTTCCTAATGGTGCTCGATAGATTGCTCCACCAATTTTGGGCTTTCCTGCACTTACATGTTCTGTGTTCATCTTATCCCTCCTAATAATGGACGATATCATATACTGCCTGATACCGATATTTTTTCCTTGCTGTATCAGTGTAGTTATAATCCGTATTAAGCTCACATCTACTGATATCGTCCAATTCGATTATTTCTTCCATTGCTTCTTTTACCCGCTCGTTGAGCGATGCCGCCCCGTACAGGGACGTAGAATAAGACTGGACAGCCAGAGTTGCTGATGCAATATGGTTTCCTGTGCTAGATCCAGTCTTTTCAATCAATACATATTCATTTCCAAGATCATCCTCTTCTTCCAGCCTAACCGGTATTCCAAGACTGGACTGTAGATAATCCTTAACGATTTTTTCCACCATACTTTCCAACCGCCTTCAATAATCCGTTATTACCGTCATCTCCGCATACCTTTACAACCGCTCGCGTCTGTGCTACATATGCTTCTGTATCTGATGCACTGGCTATCTTATTCGCATGTTCCGCAAGGATTGCCTGCATTTCCGGGGACTGCATTAACTCTCTAACACCAGCACGGTTCAAAACAATCTTCGTCTTACCCATATAATGCCACCTGCCATTTTTGATTCCATTCTAACGGGATATTCTCTTCAATGCCTTGTTGCGGGAACCCAATCACCTGCCAAGACATTCCGAAGAAATCCACCCGGCAATCCTGCCAAGTGTGATTGTCTCCTTTCGGAATTGCAATATTGTATACCGCTTTCTTTCCGGTCAGATTTAATGTGTCCAGAATCTCCGTGGTCGATGCCGGAGCTACAAGCACATTCTCAATTGTCACTGGTGTCTCTCGGTATAACGGATGGTCAAATTCATCTTTTCCAATTACTGTCTTCTCATACAGTGTTACTGGAATTCCCTTGATCATCGATGCCATAAATATCCATCACCCCAACTCTCTGTCTTCTAAGACCTAGTCTGGATAACTCGGATTTCTTAATGAATAAACCGCCTCCAGGAATCAGATATGTTCCTGTCACAGAATAGCCCAGAGCTGATTGAGACATCTGTGTCATTGGCTCCGTGTCTGTCGATGTCATAAGTGTACGCGCTACCACGTCAACAGTCACAGATTTCGCAACATTCCGCAACGTCTCATTCTGTTCAATCATTTTATCCAAATCTTTTCCGACTTTGTTAGCTTCATATCTCAGAGAATCCGAGACAACTGTCAGAAGCTGCTCTGCCTTGCTATACTCGGATTCCTTAAGTTCTCGCCACAGAATAGATATATCTTCTAACGTAGCAAATGGCTCCATTATTCTGTACCCTCTTGTGTTTTATCTTTTCCAGCCCCCTGGTTTTTAGATGGCGTTTTTTTCTTCTCAGGCTCTTCATCAATCTCAGGTTTCCAGTTTTCACCAGAAACTCTTGTACTCGTTTCGATAATTGCGCCCGTTTTTGTATTTTTATACTTCATACTATACCTCCTTAATTCTTGCAAACCATTCTGGCACCAGGATTCCCCATCCCAGATATACTTCTGCACGGATATAGATCTGACCATATCCTTTTAAGTCTTTTCCCGAGTTGTCCGGATCACCATACTGAATAATTTCCATAGGAATTTCCTTTGAATATCCCCATTTAACCGCTCCCTGGAAGTCTCCAATAATACCGTGGTCTTTCGTTGTTCCGCCAGATACAGTTTTGTTGACGCTTGTCGGGATTCCGTTAAATGTTGCAGGTGATGCTCCAAATGCAAATTCCGGATACTGCTTGATTCCATTCGCTTTGACTTTTGCCATCGCTGATCCGAATGTCTTCGAAAGCGCGAGTCCTGTTACATCTCCTTCAGAACCATCTACTACCGCAATCGCATCTTCCAGATTCGCATCCGGTGTTGCTGACGCATAATCTACAGTTTGCGTAACTTTCGCATCAAAATGATTGTCTCCAATTACGGAAGATGCTGTTCCTGTTCTTGGGTTAATACCATGCATAGCTGCAAGGTCAAGTCCCTTCGCTACTTTCTTCGCAAATCCATCATTAAACGCTGTTAAAATATCCAACTGCTCTTCTTCTGTAGCAATCATAAATTCATCAGAGATTCTTGTACCATATTCAAACTTAACCGGTACAATTTTAACTGGTGCGATAGTAGTACCGCCTCGGTTTTCTTTCCATTCTCTGCGACAATATCAATTTCATTGTCCATAGAAAAAATCATTTCTTTCAATCCATTGAACGGAATCGGTGTCTGACCACATAATGCAGCCAGTGCTGATTTCCCTTTTACTTTTGTAATAAGATCTTTAACCAGTGTAGGGTCAAACATTGTTCCTTTTGATGTTGCCATAATTTTTTATTCTCCTTTCAAACTAGCCAGCATGCCTTTCATTGCTGTCTTTTTGTCATCAATTTTTTGCGGATCTCCTCCTGCAAGTGGAGGAACATCTTTTTTTCTCAAGAATTTTGCCATTGTCTCGGCATCTTTCTTAATTTCCTCTTCATCAGATCCGCTTAATCTACCTGCAAGTTCATATGGGATTCCATTTTCATGTGCAACTCTCATCTTGAGAGAACTGGTCTCGTATCCCTTGATCTTGCCTGCGCCTCTTCAAGCTGTTTCTTGTATCCGAGGTTCTTTCTCCATCACCGTTTAATTTCCTTGTTCAACGCTGCAATCTGCTGTTCAAAACCATCGGATTTTGCTTTTAGATCATCATAATCTTCTGCTTTTTTCTTGTAATCATCAAAGCCTTCATATTTTGCTTTCACTCCCGCAATGCGCTCTCCGATTACTTTATCAAGCTGCTCCTGTGTTGTAATTGGTGTAAATTCTGCCATTTTTGTTGCTCCTTTCTCCATTAACCGCTGGGTTGCGTAATATGCAAAAAGACACCCTGTTCAAGTGTCTTTTAACAACTAATTCTTTGTTTTCTTTTCTTGGTTTTTGTCTCACTGCACGCCCAGTATGCAAGAATTATACTGTCAAGCAATGCAACTTCCATTTCCTCTTTCATTGCCCTGTAGCCAAAACCTCCATTGGTCCCAATCGACCGTTTTTCACAGTTACTTACTACCTGTACCAGTGACGGCTGACCAGAATGAACTATATTCCTCTGATATAATCCCTGTTCGAATGATGCATTTGCTGCAATGATTTCCTTCACAGTGGTAGGTGTGAATTCTTTATACCATAATCTTTCATTTCATTTTCCATTAACTGCTGCCCTGATGCACCATCAATAATCACCTTCCTTGCTTTCCATTCTTTCAAATATGCTAATATCCATGTATCTCCTGCACGTACCTCACGGCAATCAATACATTCAAGAAATATCTTTCCATCGTTTGTTTTAGATGCAACTCCCATTGCCACATTCCCATCTTTGCTGTATTTGATTCCCACAAAAAGATCTCCTGTAAGCTCCGGTGGGTCATCAGCTTTTAGTTCATTCCATTCTGTTGCGCTGATAGCTGATTTCTGATTATAGCGAATCCATAATCCTAATCGCTGGATATTAAAATCAATCGGATCTGAACCGATCTCATCAGTTACAGATCTTTCCGTGAATACTGTTCCTAGAGATGGATTTGTCTCATACCAGGCGTCTATATCTCTTATATCTGTCTGCTCCGGCACTGACCATTCTGCCCACCCGGAGTTAACCGTTTGTCCTTCCAAGGTTGCCTTACGGAATTTTGTAAAAACCGTTCCGGAGCTGACTGGAGTTGGTGGTGTTCCGCAAAATATTGTCTGTGGATTCTTACTATCTGTTACGACATATTTTAATGCGCTCTCCTGATCATCTTGGTACTCTTGTGCCTCATCGATAATCAGTAAATCAAATCCTTCTCCCAGACCACCTTTTGATGTTCTGGTTCGGAATTCGATAATTCCACCGCCAGCAACTTCCAAATGTTCTTTTCCAAATGCCTTATACGAAGAAACGACCTCGATATTTGCTTTCTTTAGCAAATTCGAAAGTCGTTCCCATGCGCTGTGTGTAGTTGTGGTTCTATGTGCTGTATGTAGGATTCTTTCGCCTTTCTTTAATCCATACATCTCTCTTATTGCAACAATTTCATTCTTTCCATTACGCCTTGGGACTGAATACCCGAATTTGGTATGTACCCATAACCCCTCTTCGTTTACGGCCAAAATGTCTGACAGCAGAAGCTCCTGCCACTCCTGTGCAGTTCTTCCTGTCGAATTGTAAATGTCTATCGCTTCAGCTCCATATGTTGAAGAATAAGGCAGCACGACAGATTGCGTCGGGGTCTGCCGCCCCTTCCTTATTTCTCCCATGTAGCCTCCTCAAAAATATAAGCCACCAGAATAATCTGGCAGCTTAATTGATTTCTATTATATTTTTTACCTCATCTAGTGGAATTCCATAAAATACTTTTCCGGCATCTAATTCTATTTCTTCTTTTCCAGATGATGTATCATACTCACTCTCCGTATTAGTTATAATACCTTTAAAACTTTTTCCTCCGACATCTCTTACGATGACTTGTTTACCTATGAAGCCTTTTATTTCCTCGTATGTCATAACTCTCACCTCTTTTTACTTGGATAATCTGGAACTATATGCATTCCATCTTTAGCGTAGTGAATCTTAAACACAGATGTCTCTGCACTATTTCCGTTTCGATTATCAACAACTACTCCTATGATTTTATCATTTGTCGTTATGATTTCTTTTGAATCCCAATTACCTTGACTATTATATTTAATAATTCCTGTCCCTGAAAATTTCTTTACTAGCGATTGAATTTCTTCGTTCGATACCGTAATGTAAGAAGGTCCAAATTGTCCTTTTGCTTCCAGACTCTTTTTTCTGGCTTCATACATCTTTGTCCCTTGTCGATGTATTTCCTGTCGTGATGCAATTTTTTCACGATTTTGTTCCGGAATTATCTTTTCCCGTATATTTCGTATAATCGCATCTGATTCCGGACTTAATCCCTGCAGTTTTCTTTCTTCTATTTTATCAGATTCTTTTTCGTATTTCCATTCTTTTGTCCATACATTTTGCTTTTTACCGTCTCCCGGATAATACTCAACAATGCAATCACAATTATCATGTCTCCGAAACACATCTTTAGGAACATCTGGATATACATATGTTCCGGCTACCTGATTACACCATTCACAGCAATGTCCAGATGATCTCCGTATAATCTTTGGTCTCAATCCAGCTTTTGCATGAAAATCTGCATTTTTCTGAACAGTATCGTCCATTGCTTTCTGAACCAAATTCCGTACAGGTGCATCGAGAATCCATTTCACATCGTCGAAATATTCTTCACTTGAAATCCGATTTACAATACCGTCTATATTATCCTGTTGGATTTGTGCTCTTATTGTTTTAATTCCAATGCCTGCTGCTTCGTTCACGATCTGCTGTACAATAGCTGCATTATCTGCCACCATCTCATAAGCTCCCCTCACGTCGGTCCAATACTCTGGAAGCAATGTTATAATACATCTTTCCATCCGGCAATATATCAGATGATAAATTGTCCGAATATGATTGCGCTAAGATTTTCCCAATCTCTTGTGCCACCTCGTTCGCTTGGCTGTATGAAGTCTTACCTCTCTGTGCCTGTTTCTTGAAGTTTTTAATGATGCTGCTCTTTTCAATATCATGATAGAATTGTTTCTGTATCTTCTCCAAAAGTCCTGGTGTGATGTCCTCCATAGTCTACACCTCCGGAGTTACTGGCAGATTGCTCATGTTAATTCCAGTTAAATCTCTTAAGTTATCTGCATTGAAATATCCTGCACTGCCTGGTTAATCTTAATTGCTCCATCCCCAATATTGGACAGCATTGCTGCATCTGGTTCAAACACTGGCTCCCAGATTGGTGTAGTCATATATACCTGGTTCCGGTAATATTGATAATCATCACGTAGCACGCAGCCAGATAGCCAACATTCAGAAATCCACTGCCAAATGCTCGCTGTGCTTTCCTTGCTGTCAGTCTCAGATTCTCGTGTGATGCCTTGATTGCTTCCTGGCTAGCCGGATTCTCCGTTGCAAATCCTAGATCATCTAATGTCAGCCCGGTCTCTCCAGCAAACAATGCAGCAAACATTTTAAGCTGATCTAGATGTGGTGCCATAGACTGCTGCTGGAACTGTCCCAAGGTTGGCGAACCTCCGTCCTCGTCCTTATCAAATTGCAGGAGGCTTGATACGGTAGCTTTCCACTTATCCATCTGTTCCGCATCTGGATCCAGACCAACTACATATTTTTGCGGAAATGAGTAGAACTCGGCTGTAATCTCAGACCGCTTCAAGGTTCTCATGGCCGATTCTGTGATTGACATACATGCCCGGCTGATTCTAGAATGTCCAAATGCTCTCTTGGCATCTGGCCGGAATATAATTGGCACTAATAATGGTGCTGGCACATTCTCTTCAAAAAGTTGATTCGGAATTCCATTTCTGTATATTACCGTCCACCCTTCCACAAAATAAGCCTCTACAGTCGCTTTTCCGCAATCGTCACGTTCCAGAACCGCATAGCCTTCCGTAAGAAGATTCGTAATTGGATTAATAATGCCAGTTGCATTCGCCCCATCAATTACCTGCAATCTCGGGAAATCATCTTCTCCCTTCGATATATATATGAAACAGCAGGAAGAAATCAATGCCGACAACGTCGCAGAATCGTACAGAATATCTGGATTGTTCATCCTAAATATCCCAGTCATGTCAAAATTATCGTCACGGAATCCTCTGAATTCAAGCCTATCCGCAATCGAATCTACAGCTTTTGCATTCCAGCCAAGTACAGCCTGCAACCATTGTAGGCTGGGCGGCGTAGCGATCCCCATGTCCCGTGCTATATTTTTCATCTCATAGAATTTATACCGTCTTAAGACTCGGTTTCGCTTTCGATTCAGCTTTTTTTCTCAGGTACTCTATGCCTCTGTACTCTGCCATTTATTTCTCCTTTCTACGCTATTTTTTCCGGCGTGTGTTTTTTTTTCGCAGTGACGGTGTGAAGTCCGCGCGCGCCCACTGTGGGGGGGGTATGCCCCCTGTCCATCAAAATTATTTAGGTCTATAATCACTCCAATTGAATGTATGTGGCAGTACACGGTTCCCCAATATTTCATCTTGCTTTGTCACACTGTTATCTATCAACTTGTCACTCTTCTGTCTATTGCATGTCCAGTGCGCCAATTGCATATTGTCTATATCACTCGGATGACCGCCCTTAGCAATCGGGATTATATGATCAATGCAAGGTGATAGCGGATGCGGATACTTTAAAGAAAAGTCTACTGGTTTCCCACATATTCCACACACGGTCTGTGTTGCATATATTTTCTTCTTATTCTTTTCAAACGCTCCACGATGAGTCCCATCTTTATCTGGTCTATTTCTTTTCATGTATTTCACGTTTCCTTTATAAGAAAAGACATCCGATATGTCGGATGTCTTCGTTGAACCTATAATCGAGCCGACGGCTTTCCGCCTTTGGCTCAAGTATTATTGTAAATGAGAATCATGGAATTACGGGACACTTTTAAAAAGTTTTCAATTCTTTTTCCAACTCCACTTCTTCCCATATGTACTCGCTTTCCAACTTCTCGCAATGTTACATTTTTCCTTCCGTCAATAAAATAGATCCTGAAAATCCGGTGAGTTATGCTGTCTTTTATATCATCCACAAAACGTTCTATCTCCTCGCATTCTTTCTTCAGTCTTTCTTTTCTCTCCATGTCACGAATTTGTAGCCGCTCATACTTTTCAGAATCAAAACCCGTCACACTCTGTGGCATCGGATATCCCTTGCTGTAATCGAATATGACATCATTCCCGATCATCGTATCTGATTTCCATCTATTGTTAATTGCATAGTCAAGTTCCAGTATTTCTGCCTTATTGCTCCTGTATGACAGTAGTCTTTCCTTTGTCATCTGTTCCAATAATATCTGCTCCTTTCCCCATACTCTTTCTTTAGCCCTTACCACAATGCCTGCCTTCGTTTTCTGCCTTTTTTGTACACCGTGCATTCTGCTGCCGGCATCCCCCTACTATGTCCCTCTATTTCAATATAGCTACAGTTCCCGACCTGATCATGTCTTCCACGGTATACACAAGTCTTACACAGGTGTCTGTCCGCATTTGGACCTGCCTTTCCTTTGTTGTAGCCGTCTTTCTTTCGTCTTCCCGGCTTTCTTCCGAGCATCTCTTCTCTGATTCCGGCCAGTCCTATATATTGAATATAATCCCGCACTTCCCAGTACTTTAATCCTGTAGCTTCCGCTATAGCTTTGTTAGTTTTTTTGTCAAGCACCATCTTTTTAATGATTTTTGCCTGTTCTTCGCTTATTTCCTTCAACAATACTCCTTTCTCCTCCGACTGCTGCCATCCGGCTTTTGCCGGAGGGAATCTATATCAACCGGTTGCTGTCGTGATACAATTACCGGCAAGTGCAAGCTATTTTATTTATCGCTGTTCCCGATCAGCCTATTAAGCAGATCTTTTGTTTTCTCTAATGCGTCCACAGCTTTCTCCCAGATTGGTAATTCCATAATTTCTCTCCCCCACGCATAGCATAACGGGAAGAGCAGCATTATAGTTGCAACTGTGATTACGAATGCTGTTATCTTCTCCATTTTTGTCACCTGTCTGTTCCTTTCATGAATTGGTTGTACATCTGTTTCTGCCAGCCTTCTTTTGGTGGCTCCGGTCCACGGTTATGGTCACTTAAGGTTCTTATCAGATCTTCAAATTCTGCTGCCGCCTGTTCCGAAAGCTCTTCCTTCAGGTTGACGTTGCTCATCCAGCTGAATCCGTATTTTTTAAGAATGTCTTTCCTCGTCATTTCCTAACCACTTCCTCCTTCTCCAGTCTTTGTATCTGCGGATTTGATATTCTAACCATGATATTTCCTTAAATGATTCTTCGGATTCTTTAAAATATCTGTTTATTTTCACTTTCTTCCCATCCGGTTTTTCTATGTAAATTATTGCTTTTGTATCATAATCTCCATTTTTAGGATCTGTGAGTAACTCATCACAAAACTATTTTGTCCGGTTTATCCGCCGGTGCGTATGGCATCGTGATCGGATACATCGCATCATATATACTTCCGATAAATCCATTGTGGTATCCATAATTAGGATGATTGCGATTAACACAGTAACACCTATTAATGTCTGAATACTTTATTTCTCCATTCGGAGTTACTGTTTTAAACAAGCTACTCATTCTCGAACACTGATAATGTTTTCCTTTCTCATCTGTCCATGATCTTTTCCACATTTCCTCTGTATCTTCTATCGGAGTCAGTGGCTTTCCATCGATCAGTCTATTCAAAATCTGTTTTGTGAATCCGATACTCATACCACTGTGACCATCTTCGCATAAGCTCTCAAATGCCTTTAATGCACTTTCGTAGCAAGCGCCATCCATAATCAAATTTCGCCTTCTTTTCTATCCATGATTTTCTCTTTTGCATGCGATTTCAACTTCATTTTTTGCCCATTCTTGTAAACTCATTCTTTATCTCTCCGTTTCTTTTGTAATACTTCATGCCAATCTTTTGGTGTTTCTGTATCATGATTTCTTTCTCCTGTCCTCCGTTTCCCATTTACACATATCCCCACCATTCGCAGAATAAGCAGCATCCCAGGCACCGGTTTGTCAGTACCATTATGTACCAGTGTTTTAATTTTCTTTTATCTCCATGTCATTCACCTCTTCTTATGCATCTCAGCAGATCCTCTACTCCCTGTGTATAACCTTCTTTATACTTCTGGGCTTTTTCAAGCTCTCTGCTGCATTTGACACTTGCTTCGTGTTGCAGTCTATTGGCCGCTTCTTCTATCTGGTCATATTCCTGGCTGTTCAATGTTTCCACCGCCTTTCACCAATTCGATTGCTTCTGTATATGCCTGTATGTAATCTTCTGCTGTATTATTGGCAATTTCATCAAGCTTATCCGCCGGTTTTTCTACCATTAATCTTCCGGCATATTCTACCTTGTCTTCCAGTTTCTTTACAATTGCTTCGGGATTGTATGCTGTAGTGTAGCTTTTCAGCATACGGATTTCCCGTTTGCAGTCTGCTATATTATTTTTGATCTGCCGGACCTTCGCGTCTATATCATATAGACTGCTGCCAGGCATTCCTCCTGATCTCCAGCGGTCAATGGCTTTGTATGAGCGTTTTATTTCTTCTTCAATTTTCTTTATCTCTGCATCAGCATCAATTAACCTCATTTCCGTCTCCTTCTACTTTAATTTTTACAATCGCCGGATTTACAACTCCGTCGCCATCCTCATCCTCCAAATAATTCTTTATACCTAATGCTCGGAATTCTTCTCTCGTATGGGTTTCTTCGTACTTTCTCTGAAATATCCGGCATAATAATTCACGCGTCTCTCTGCAATTATGTGCGGCTCTTGGTCCGTCTTTGTGGTGATCTCTACACAGATAGACTTTAAAGCCGTTTTCCTCACTGACTTTTCTCAGTCCGCCACCGTAGAATACATGGTGCTCTTCTGTGTACTGCTGCCGGCGGATGCCTTCCAGTCGGCACAGGAAGCATTCGCCTTTTACGGTATCCACGATCGGAGCTGGGTGGTGTTTTCTTTTTTTCTTCCTGGTTGGTTTCGGGAACATTAATTCACACATTCGATCTCAGCTCCATTCCGATCAACCTCGGTTTCGAAGAATTCTTTCCAAAATGATTCCTTCGTCAAGACTCCGAAACTTACTCCCGGCATATTACGGATTGCCTTTTCCATGGCTTTTCCCATGTATTCTGCTGCCGTATCGGCATCGACAGATGCTATATATATTCTTCTTGTAGCATATGCCGGCTTGACTTCTGATTGATCCTGTTGTTCCGGTAGTATTCATATCCGGCGGGCAGTATTCCGGGAAATCTTTGATTAATTCTGTCTGCCCCGGAATCTGAGTTTCATCAGTAATTTCCTGTTGGAACTCGGTTTTTGTTTCCGGAGTTTCTTCTGCCTTTTCTGGCTCTTTCTCTTTTGTTTCTGCAGGTACTGCAGTGGTGTCAGGTGTCTCAGTTTGTTTTTCTTCATTTTCTGTAGGTATTTCCTCACTTTTTGTCGGTGGATCCGGCTGTTTTGTTTGTGGTTCTGCCGGTTTTGTTTCCAATCGTTCCGTTTTTGGTGCTGGGCGTTCCGTTTTTGCTGGATTCCGTTTCCCGGTCTCTCTTCATAATACGGTTCCCCCGTATACGCTCTGATATGCTTCATTGATCGGTGTACTCATTCCGACCGGATAGAACAGTGTCTCGAAGGCTCTTCCAAAATCTATGTATGTGTATTCCTGCTGTTCCCCTTGGTTCCGGTATGGCATTACCTTGATCTTGTCTACTGTCAGCATGACGTTAGCGCACTCTAGCCGGATCATTTTGAACTTTGTCGGGTTGATGATTAGCAGGATACTGACTGTTATGTCCTTTTCCGGTTCATCTTTTCTGAGCCAATCTGTCATTTTCTGGAATGCATCTCTGTTTTCTTTGGAGAAATACTGTTTTATCAATTCCATCAGCCAGTCTGTTTCGGCGGATCCGGCTGTGCGATGTCGCACAACTCCATCTGATCTGAATAGTTGTGTTCGGTTTCTCTGATAATCCCTTTTGCCTCTCGAATATCTCTTACTGTAGCATCTACCGGAATTGCTTCCTGTACGTCTTCCGGAAGTCCCAGCATTTCTGTGAGTTTACTGCTGCCATATCCGGACCATTTCAGATCGATCTCCGGAGAATATCCGTCTTTGCTGTATTTCTGGTTGATCTCCATGAATCTGCTGGCCGTTGATCTGCCGATTCCGAATGTGTCCTTGGCATATTCGTAGATTGTTTTGTACCCTTTCTGCTTGTAGAGCATGGTTTCATCTGTTTTTCTCAGATAGTAGCCTACACTTACAAATCCTTCTGCAATATCATTCAGCTGGTTCTTGATGATGTCAGTTCATATCATCGATATTGTCGATCACTGTTTTCACTTCATAATCCATTTAACTCGCCTTCCTTTCTGCTGTCCTCAAACTCTTCTTGAATATTTTCATGAATTCTTCTACATCTTCCGATGGAACTACGTTATATTTTCCACGAACCTGTATCACTTCATCACCTTTGACTTCTACGGTGTAATAGCTTTTATCCGGTTCTTCTTTTTTTTCTAATGAACAGGATACAAGTTTCTCCGGCTACCATCCGGTCTATGTAGGTTGCCACACAATGGTGCTGTGCATTTCCTTCTTCTCTTATTTCGTGTACATACTCAGGGAGCCTAATTAGCAGGTCTTCTGTCTCCATTTCATACCGGTTCCAATCATATTCTTTTATGGTGCTTCTAAAGCTTTCATCCTTTTCATCATCTTTTTGCTTTTTCAGCTGTTCTTCTTTCTCTTTCTGCTCTTTTATCAATTGGTCATGCCGTTCTTTCAGATTTTTCGGATATAATACCCATTCATCTTTCATGTTGTAACCGAGGCCTGCTGCATCTGCAGATAATCGTGATAGTCATAGCATTGATATTCTTTTAAGATGTCTTCTTTATCTGCCTGTATTGTTCTTATGTATTTGATCATCTTGTATGGAGTCGTATATTTCATGTATGCAACAAAATTTCTTTGAATTCTTGACATTTCCTGTATCTGTTCCCATGTCATTCTTACTCCAGCTTCCTGACACCAATAAACCGTTCTGTATTCATTCCATGATGGATCTTTACCTTTGATCTGGTTATAGTATTCTCCGTTTAACCGGAGCACCTTCTTGACTCTTTTTTCTTTCAAATTAATCGGTGGAAGTTCCACGTAGTCCATGCAGTCTTGTGCTAGTCTTAAGAATCCTACCTTGATCAATTTTTCCAATCCGACAAATCTCCTTGCAGTATCGATAAAGTTCTGTTGATAGAACTCTATGCCTGTACGAGCAAATTCCTGCAGACCTGAATACTCCAACTCAGTTCCTTTTAATATCCTTTTCAGGTTTCTCGGATACAATGCTGATTTTTCTTCTTCTTTATAGCCGCTCCAATAACCACCCTGGTAGCCGTTACACCATCGGATTATATTTGTCTGTTTATATCGGTGGTATGAATATGTTGATTGTTTCTGCCAGTGTTTATCATATGTGATGCGGATCTGTTCCCATATGTTAACGTCCTTTCTCTTGCCTTTTTTTATGTCCTGCCATAGGCAGAAATGACGTAGTACATACCCATCTGGTGTTTTCTGTATAAGTGATGCGTATGCGCGTTCCTGGAATCTCGGGCATTTTTTATATGTTTTATATTGCACTTTCCGCTTACATCCCGGACAAATCCCTGTTTCTCCATATTTGGGTGGTTCTTTTAATTCATGGTATTTCCCACAGCTGGTGCATAATCCTATTTTTCTTCCGGATTCGTAATACATATATTGTGGTAGCGCATCTGTCTCTACCATTAGCAAAACTTTTCGGGGTTTCCGGAACCAGCGACATCGCTGCGTCTATGATTTCTGTTTCTCCTCTATTCTTTTCGTACTGCTGCCACTCCAGAACTGCTGAAGGTATGTCCTGATGTTTGCTTTTCGTGAATTTCACTATCAGTTGCCTGTCCCGTTCTTTATACCAATATGTCCCATGTGCAGCGCGTTCTGCCCTCGTTTGATATTCCGAATCATATAAATGTTCTATTGACGCCGTTCTCCATTTTTGCTTATACGCATCCCATGTATTGTATTTTCCATCATGCAAGAATATCCGGAATATCGGTCCATCGTCACCGGCCTGTATCCTTCCCCACTCAAATACTGCTATTTCCAAGACATTCCCCGTCTTCTGCGCCCGAAAGTATTTCTGATACTTTGGTCCTACGATATCTGGCATTCTCCATCTTTCATATTTTGTGGTTTCTCCTGCTGCCTGGCGCATTTCTTCCGTTACCTTCATAAGTGGAAGTGCCAACAGGTCTTTCTTTCGCATCACTTTACGCCTCCTTGAAGTAATCTTTCGCCCAGTTGAATACCACCATGTCTGCTACATAATGTTTTCCGGTATCTTTCTGGATCTTCTTACAGTTGTCTTCAATTTTCTTCATGCATTCCTGTACAGATTTTGTGCGATGTCG
>ENA-OQBJ01000589-OQBJ01000589.1-human-gut-metagenome-genome-assembly--contig:-NODE-589-length-18485-cov-4.765715_pt1 | contig 18485 bp, 15 predicted proteins | sample MGYA00242743_ERZ504545 | MGnify/ENA primary metagenome ERZ504545 (study PRJEB26092, sample SAMD00036252) | human gut metagenome | host: Homo sapiens | study: EMG produced TPA metagenomics assembly of...
ATCAGGATGATACGGAACACGATAACGATGAAACCTACCAGCATCAATGGCGAATAGATACGGAAGGTATTCTTAATCTTATCGTTGTCTACACGTAGCAAGATAGATACCAGGATGACGCCAACCAGCCAGGAATATTCTACCAGCAGCTGGCTTGCCATAATCACGAAGTTCTGGGTAACCGTCATTCTTACGATACCGAGAATAACAGCGAAGGTTACTACTGTCATAGCCATGATAAGGCATGGACGTTTTGCCATAAAACTTTCCTTTCTGTTCTCGAACATACCATGCTTCATGAGTTGGGTAATCACGATGCGGATGGTAAAGAGATTGAGGAAGATGGAGATGAGACCCCAGAAGATGATGATACCAAAGAGGATGAAGATGATACGAACATCCCATTGCGACATCATGCCCGGTACGGGCTTGTATTTCTCGGTTACAGACATCTTTGCCTCCTTATAGTTCATGCTGATATTACGGAGTATGCGCAGATAGTTGTCGCCTCCATTATTGAAGATGCTGTTCTGGATATCTTCGTATCTGCGGTTGGCATAGTCGTTGAGTGCCTGTAACTTACGGTCGGTTCTGTCGTAAGCCTGTACATAGGCTTGCAGCTGTTTCTGTTTCTCTACCAGCTGGCGGCGGATATTGACAGCCAGAGTCAGGTCAACGTTTCGGTTCACCTGTGCTTCTTCGCTGAGAAACATGGTGTTCATGCCGTAGAGATAGTTGATGAGCGAATCGAAACGCGCCACCTCAACATTGTTCTTCTTGATCATCTGGCGGAAAGGAACAGCCTTCGACTTAAACTTCTTAAACTGCTCTGTAGCCTCATGACAGGCATACGTCATGTCGAAAATATACCCATTGCGCTGCGAATAGAGCATGATGGAGTTCTGGTCAGCCTGTTTCACAATACTGATGAGCTCCTGAATCACAGCCAACTGTTGAGCCTTGGCAGCTTGGTTCTGTTTCTCCAATTCTATGTGATAGTTGGTCAATTCTGTACGCAGCATATAGAGCGTTGTGTCCAGGTTGGCTTCCTTGAGCACTGCATTACTTGGCAGTACGAATGCCACCATCAGCAGAATTATGATGTATAGTCTCTTCATATTTAGTAAATTTGACTGCAAAGTTATTAATAATTCGTGAAAAAGCAAAGAGAAAATCGCCTTTTTTGATATATTAGCACCTTTACGTTCGATTTTTAGGGTTATCTTTTGCATTTTTCATATAAATTGATTACATTTGCAACGTCAAAGGATACGTTAATTAATCAGATAAGAATATGAAGATACTCATAGCAGATAGTGGCAGCACCAAGACCGATTGGGCTCTGGTTGATGAACAGGGTAACGTGATGGTTACCTGTAAGACGCAGGGCATCAGTCCGATTCATCAGAGTGATGCCGAGATTTTGGATGTATTGTGTAAGGAACTTGTTCTGTCAGAGCAGCCTCAGGAGGTTTTCTTTTATGGCAGTGGAGTAACCGAGGCGATGAAGTCTCGCATGAAATCACTCTTGCAGCAGTCTTTCCCTGAAGCCAAGGTTGAGGCTGAAGGTGATATGTTGGGAGCAGCCCGTGCCCTGTTTGGCAAGAAACCGGGTATCGCCTGTATTTTGGGAACCGGTGCCAACAGTTGTCTTTACGATGGAGAGAAGATTGTGATGAACACGCCTCCGTTGGGATATATCCTGGGCGATGAGGGTAGTGGGGCAGTAATCGGCAAACTTTTCCTCAATGGTATCTTCAAGGGCACATTGCCTGTATCGCTAAAGAATAAATATCTTGCCTGGTCGGGTTTGGATTATCCTACTATTATTAATAAGGTGTACAGACAGCCGCTTGCCAATCGCTTCCTTGCTTCCATCTGTCCTTTTATCTCAGAACAGATAGCAGAAGGTGAGAAACACGAGAACGGGACTGACGAACTGAATGAAGCGATGGCTCTCTATCGTATGATATTGGAGAGTTTCAATCAGTTCTACGCAAAGAATCTCACACCTTATATTAAATATGTCAAGGCGAGCACCGAGGATATAAGTCAGTTGGAGCCAGGCATGAAGGCATGGCATTCATCCTTGGAAGAAGAAATCCCGATGCTTGGTTTTGTTGGAAGCATTGCCCATTACTTTGAGTCTCCTTTGAGAAATGTGATGGAGGATGAGTTTCATCTCAAGATTTCCCAGATATTGAAAGCTCCGATGCCGGGGTTGATAAAATATCATATTAATTAAGCAATTTTTGCACCAAAATGTATTTTATGCTACATTTTGGTGCTTTTTCGTTAAAAAATGTAGGTTGCGCAACATTTTATACGTAATTGATTAACCAAAACATACCCCATTGTGTCTGTTTTTTATCTATCTTTGCCCCCGAAAAGTAAATGTAAACAACGATAAATCGAGGCAATCCTCATAACCGAGGCTTATACCTTATTTATATAAAGGCAATATTCGACCTATGTTACATAGGCCCTATATTACACCTAGAAGCAACAATTATTAATTTAAACCTAAAGTAATTATGAGAAAAACATCTCAGAAATTCTCGCAGAGCCACATGCTCTGCAAAGTTGCTCTGGTAGCCATCATGTTGGTGTTCCAGGCAATGTTAGGAATCGGAGCGGGTGTCCTCAATGCTCAGACGGTTAAGGGTACTGTCATCTCTGGCAGTGACAATGAACCATTGATTGGTGCAAGTGTCATGGTGCAGGGTACAAAGACGGGTGCCGTTACTGACCTGGATGGTAACTTTACCATTGAAGCAAAGAATGGACAAACACTCGAAGTTTCGTATCTGGCTTTATCACCCAAAAGATTAAAGTTACAGGTTCGACAATCAACGTAACCTTAAATGAAGACAAGCAGTCACTTGATGAAGTTGTCGTAGTAGGTTACGGTGTTCAGAAGAAAAAGCTGGTGACGGGTGCCAACATCAACGTGAAGGGTGATGACATCGCCAAGTTGAACACTTCCAATCCGCTTCAGGCGCTCCAGGGACAGACTCCTGGTATGAGCATCATCTCAACATCCGGTCAGCCGGGTTCCGGTTTGAAGGTAAACATCCGTGGTATGGGTACCGTGAGTGGTTCTGATCCGCTTTACATCATTGATGGTGTACGTGGTGACATCGCTTCTCTGAATCCAGCAGATATCGAAAGTATTGATGTGCTGAAGGATGCGGCATCGGCTGCCATCTATGGTTCGCAGTCGGCCAATGGTGTGGTTCTGATTACTACCAAGGGTGGTAAGGAAGGCCGTGCCGTGGTTAGCTTCGACGGATATGTGGGTTGGCAGAACAAGCCACGCAGCATTGATATGCTCAATGCTAGGGAGTATATGGCTATTCTGGATGAGGCTGCCATCAACTCGGGCAAGAATGCCTACGACTGGAGCAAGTACAAGAGTATCTATGATGCCAATGGCGATTTGATTGATACCGACTGGGTAGATCAGATGTTTGTGAAGAATGCCAAGACTTCTTCATATAATATAGGTGTAAATGGCGGTAGCAAGACTGCCAATTATGCCATGACGCTGGGTTATATGAACCAGGAGGGTATTGTTGGCGGCAAGGACGTCAGCAATTATGAACGTTACAACTTCCGTGTCAATTCCGACTGGAAGGTGAAGGACTGGTTGAAGGTGGGTGAGCAGATCAGTTTCATCTATACCCAGAATACGGGTATCGCTGTGGGCAATGCTTACAACAACACTCTGCGCAGTGCCTTCAATACCTCTCCATTGTCGCCAGTCTATAGCGACAACAACAAGTATGATTCTCCTTTCAATGATACCAGCAACAGCGACTGGTATAATGCCGATGGCAACCCATACGGCTTGATGATGACGAACAATAACAATCAGACGAATGCAGCCCGTTTCACCGGTAATGTGTATGCGGAGATTGAGCCTATCAAGAACTTGAAGTATCGCACTGTAGTAGGTTATGAATATTATGCAAGCGATTACCGTTCGTTTACTCCTCTCTATCAGTTCTCTATCTATAGTTACAACACAGCCAACCGTACCAGTGTGAACCAGAATATGGGACATAACTGGCAGTTGACCTGGACCAACACCCTGTCTTACGACTTCAAGGTAAAGGAGCATAGCTTCACTGCCTTGGCAGGTATGGAGTCCTGGCGCTTTGATGGCGTAGGCGTAAGTGCATCCAATGCCACCCTGAAGAGTGGCTTTTCCGACTGGAACCATGCTTATGTAAGCAATGGTACAGCTGCCACCGCTACCGATGGTCTGGGTGCCAGCGGTGCTCCTTCTCTGTCACAGCGCATGGTGAGCTACTTTGGTCGTGTGAGCTGGAACTGGAAGGAAACCTATATGGCAACAGCTACCCTGCGTGCCGATGCTTCTTCTAAGTTTGCCCGTGGCAACCGCTGGGGCTACTTCCCTTCTGTTTCTGCCGGTTGGATTGTAACCAATGAAAAATGGGTGAAGCCTCTGCTCAAGGTGCTTGATTATGCCAAGGTGCGTGCAAGCTGGGGGACAGGTTGGTAACCAGAATATTGGCGACCTGATGTTTATTTCTCCTATCTCAACATCGGGTGCTTACTATAACTTCGGTACGTCTTTGGGTGCTGACGGACAGTCAAATTACTATGGTGCTTACGAAAGCCGTCTGTCTAACGAGAATGTGAAGTGGGAACTTCAGAACAGTTGGACTTCGGTTTGGATCTGCGTCTCCTGGGCAAGTTGAATGTCAACATCGACTGGTATAAGAAGACCACCAAAGACTGGTTGCTGGTTAAGCCTATACCAGGCACAGCCGGTACGGGAGCCCCTTATTTCAATGGAGGTGACGTAGAGAATACCGGTATAGAAATCGGTTTGGGCTGGAACGACAACATTGGTAGAGATTTCAACTACTATGTGAATGTCAACGGTGCCTATAATAAGAATAAGGTGGGAAGCATCCTACATCCGATGGTATCATTCATGGTACCGATGGTAATGGTCAGCTCTATGATAACTCTACCGAGTTCTACCGTTGCAGCAATGGCGAACCAATCGGTTACTTCTGGGGTTACAAGACCGCTGGTATCTTCCAGAACCAGAAAGAAATCAACGAGTGGGTAGCGGCAGGCAATGGCGTACTTCAGGGGTCTTCTGTAAAACCTGGCGATGTAAAGTATTACGATGTCAACCACGATGGTACCATCAATGATGCCGACAAGGTAAACCTGGGCAATGGTATGCCAGACTTTACCTATGGTTTCTCACTCGGTTTCGACTACAAGGGACTCGACTTCTCTGTAACCGCCAACGGTTCTGTAGGCAACGACATCGTTCAGAGCTACCGCAATGTAGGTGCCAAGACTGCCAACTACACTTCAGCTATTCTGCAGCGCTGGACAGGTGAGGGAACATCCAACAAATATCCACGTGTAACAGAGACCAATGTGAACTATCAGTTCTCCGACCTCTTTATCCAGGATGGTGACTTCCTGAGAATCAGCAACATCACCTTAGGTTATGATTTTGCCAAGCTGCTTCATCAGAAGTTCGTATCTCAGGCCCGTTTGTACTTCCAGGTTCAGAATGCGTTTACCTTTACCAAGTATGACGGCATGGACCCAGAAATCGGTTATGGTGTCAACAGTTGGGCATCAGGCGTAGATTTGGGTTACTATCCACGTCCACGTACCTTCATGGTAGGTTGAATCTTAAGTTCTAATTTAAAGGAGATATCATTATGAAGACAAATAAAATAAAGATAGCCGCTTTGGGTATTTTGGCTATGGGAGGTCTGGCATCTTGCAGCGACAGTTGGCTGGATGTGGCTTCCAAGACAGAATCAAATTCCGGCAATTTCTATAAGAGTCAGGAAGATGGACTTCGCTCGCTCTATGCCTGCTACGACGGTTGGCAGCGTACCGTTTCAGATGGTCCTTCGTTCACCGTCTATCAGTTGACCGAGACGATGAGTGATGAGTGCTTTGGCGGTACGGGTAACACCGATGGCCGCAACACGCAGATTCTCGACCGTTTCGACATGAATCAGGCACCGTCTTATACCGATATGCACGAAACCTTGTGGAAGAGCTATTATGCAGCCATCTTCCGCTGCAATGAGTTTATCGATAAGGGTGAAGGCATTACCTGGGATGATGAGAATGCAAAGAACACCTATCTGGGTGAGGCTCATGCCCTTCGTGCCTTGTGCTATTTCGATATGCTTCGCCTTTGGGAGAACATCCCGCTGCTGGAACATGCCACCAGCGAAGTGGTTCCTCAGGCTGCTCCTGACTCCGTATATAGTCTGGTATTCAGAGATTTGAAGTATGCCATCGAGCATATTCCTGCCAATGCCTATCCTAAGAAGGATGCGGCTACCAACGATGGACATATCACCAAGTATGGTGCCGAGGCAATTCTGGCTCGCGCATACCTCTTCTATAGTGGCTATTATGGCAAGGAGCCTGATCAGCTGGGCTTGACCAAGGCGGATGCCTGGCAGCCTGTGAGGATATCATCGCCAGTGGCGAGTTCAGTCTGGTACCTCGATTCAGAGATTTGTGGCCAGCTTCTGCTGATGACAAGAGCGGTGACCACGTAGGACTTTGGGCACATGAGAACTCTTCCTGGGCTGGTCCTGGAAACCCAGAGACCATACTCTCGATGAAGTTTAACTACACAGCCGACTATAATGGCAACAATGATGGTAACCGTTTCCAGGTGATGATAGGAATGCGTACCGGTAGTCTGGTTTACGAAGGCTATGGCCAGGGTTGGGTGGATGCACTGTTACACCATCCATTGCTTCAGCCTATGCTACGGGTGATACCCGCCGTTCAGCTCTATCATCGATGCTTCACAGTTGAAGGATTACGAGGACACCTATCTTGCCGACCAGCGCGAATACACCGGATATTTCGTGAAGAAATATACCCCTTTGTCTAAGCACGAAACTGCTGGTGATGGCAAGTTGCAGCATTACACGGAAACAGTGGGTGCAGGCGATTTCCAAATCAGTCAGTTCCAGGATTGGGTCCTCGTCCGTTACGCCGATGTCCTGTTGATGGCAGCAGAGTTGGGCAGTCCTAATGCCCAGTCTTACTTCGACCAGGTTCGCAAGCGTGCTTATACCGAGGATGATGGCACCACTCTGAGTGGCAACTATTCTCAGCAGACAGCCACCAAGGAGAACATCCTGAAAGAGCGCAAGCTTGAGTTTGCCTTCGAGGGAATCCGCTATTGGGATCAGCTCCGTCAGGGCGTGGAGCAGGCAGCCAGGGAGATTGCCGGTTCCTGGGAAGTGAAGGATGGCGGCGAGAAAACCACCGTATCCATCAGTGCCGAGAATATCATCAAGAAACGTGGTTTGATTCAGATTCCTATCACCGAGATCGGACTTTCTCATGGTCTCCTGAAGCAGAATCCTGGTTGGTAATTCTAACTTTTTAAAGTATTGGTTTTATGAAGATTATAAATAAAATATATTCGCTTTTGGCAGCTGTCATGATTCTCGTCATGGCGAGCTGCTCTCCAGACGAGTTTGGTCTGGGCGATAAGAACTTGTCTTCTGAGGATTTGGCTGAGAACATCGCCTTCACGATTACTCACGACGAAAGCAATCCTAATATTGTCAAGTTCAAGAGTCTGTTGCCATCGAGCTATTCGGTGGTCTTTGATACGCCTCAGGGACGTTTCCAGCAGGATGAGGTGAGCCTGAAGATTCCTTTCAATGGTACCTATCAGGCACGTATCGGTGTTGAAACCCGCGGCGGTTTCCTCTGGGGACCCTACGCCGAGTTCAAGGTAGATGATTTCTGTGCCGAATTCGTTACCGATCCTCTGTGGACCTATCTGAGTGGCGGCGTAGGCAAATCGAAGCGATGGAAGTTGGATATCGATGCCAATGTCATCACCAAGCATTCAGACCTCTGGGCAGGTCCGCTCGGATTCTGGGGTATGATGATGACTGGAGTACCTGCATGATGGGACAGACCGCTGCAGCCGGCGACCATTGGAACTGGACTCCTGGTATCGCAGACAACTCCTGGGTGATGTCGGCTATGGACTATGGTTATATGGAGTTCGACCTGATTGGCGGTGCCCATGTCACCGTATATAATGCTGAGACAGGTGAGACCCTTAAGTACTTACATGCTGGATACAGACAATCATACCATCACCTTCTCGGATGCGGAACTGCTCCACAATTCGGGACATGACCAGGTTGCTACCAACTGGCGTAGCGGACTGAAGCTGATGGGACTTGCCGACGACCGTTTGCAGATAGCAACAGTTCGAGACAATTCTGATGAGGGCAAGTGCTTGCTTTGCTACAACTTCGTTTCAGAGGAATACTGGGACAATTGGACTCCTTCCGCGCCAGAGAACACCCAGGTGAAGCCAACGCTGATGACTGACTGGCGCGACTGGTAGAGCAGAAGACCAATAAGGAAATCACCTACAAGTTGGCTAACCTGATAATGAAGAGGGACGGCAGTTTGACTATTGCAACCTCGACGGTAGTGCCAAGGGCATTCAGCTTACAGCAGCCAGTGGTATCGAGGATGCAACCCTCGTGATGAACAGCGAGTCAAAGAGTTATATCTATACCGCTCCTGATGGAAGTCAGGTTTCCGGTAAATATACCTTGAACGATGAAGGCGTATTCACTTTCGACAAGGGCTTCGGAAATACCCAGCTTTCTGCAACGGGCAATTACAACATGCATGCTAATGCCGACAACACCCTACGTATTCTGAAAGTCAGCAAGGATGACTATACCGGACATCTGAAGGATTTGTGGCTCGGTAGCCAGTGTCTTGATGACCAGGGCAATCTCTATCAGTATCAGGCATACCACTGGGTAGCCCAGAGCGCAAGTTCTGCATCAGGTCCTAAGTATAAGGCAAACCTCTTCTTCAATAACTCCGGTTGGGGCTGGAAGCACGATGCGATATCGCCAACTATATGAGCACCAATGTGTTCATCACAGGCGATGGCGACTATTCCTTGAAGTTTGAGGGTGCAGAGAGCAATCCATATCTTCTCTACATCGACGTCAACAAGATTCTGAAGGACAATCCAAACTGCGATATCACCATCAAGAGCATCAAGGTAGATGGCAAGAGTGTTGATTTTGATGATACACTCATCCCAAGAGGATATACAGATGACGACCCAAGTACCAACTCCTTCCGTCGTTATGTATTGAACCCATGGGGACCTGCCGCATGCTTCAAGTTTGATTCCGGCAAAAATGAGTTTACCGACTTCAAGTGTTCTTCAAGCATCGAAGTGGTTATCACCGTGAAGATGGATACAGGTGCTCCTGTAGTGACACCTTCAGAGGGTAAATAAGATTAGAAACTTTAATGTGGATTAGATTATGAAAATGAAATATTTAGCAGGTGTGATGCTGCTGATGGCCGGTCTTTGCTCGCTCTCTTCCTGTAGCGATGATGACTACTCTGCAGCCACAGGAAATGTAATTAGCACCATTGAGACGGGTGATGCTTCTGTTACTGCTATTTCGGCAGTAGTCAGCGGCAAGGTCTTGGACTTGAGTAAGCAGGATGCCGGTGCCTATGCGGTGGGTGTTGTTTACGGTACCAACCCCGATCCTACCACAGCCGGCTCCAAGCAGCCTGGCGTGATTGATGCCGAAGGTAATGTAACCGCCACTCTCTCGGGATTGACCAAGGGCAATACCTATTATTATGCCACTTACGTACAGTTACAGGGCATAGTAACCAAGTTTGGTGAGGTGAAGAGCTTCGTGGCTACCGATGCCCAGATTGCTACAGCCGGAGCCACGGATGTTACGGCTACCAAGGCTACCCTGAGTGCTACAGCCAATGGCTTGGAAGGCATCCTGATAGAGGGAGAGACCCAGATGAACTACGGTTTCAAGATTTCAACCTCTGAGGCGGATGTAGAGAACGGTATCGATTATCCAATCTCTGCCAGTGCCAAGACCATCAGTCAACGTGTGGAAGGTTTGCTTCCTGGAACTACTTACTATTATACATCATATTTTGAGTTGGGTGATGGTTTTGTCTATGGTGAGACCAAGAGCTTTACCACTCCTGCTCAGAAAATGGAATATGTTGACTTGGGTTTGAGCATCCTTTGGGCTAAATGCAACCTGGGTGCAGAATCAGAGGAAGAGACAGGTACCCTTCTGGGCTATGGTGATTTGACTGGTGTGAATCAGAGTACTTATCTCATCGATTACAATACAGTGGAAGATATCGCCGGTACGGATAAGGATATCTTGAAGAAGGTGAACGTGGATGCGGGTGCTTGATGCGCAGTTCTACTCCTACAGCTGATCAGATGAGTGAGTTGATTGCCAATACCACTCAGACAGAAGTTGAGGTGAAGGGCGTGAAGGGTATCAGATTTACTGCAGCCAATGGCAACAGCATCTTTATGCCTTACACCGGTTACCGCAATGGAACTGCCAAGGTAGGTGAGGGCAACCAGGGCTTGTATTGGAGCGGCAATAACTATAGCATCGCTACGGATTATAGCCAGACGCTCAATCTGAGCAATGGTACTGCTTCATCTGGTGTTTCGGCCCGCAACCTGGGCTTGGCGATTCGTCCTGTTCGTATGTCACCTGAGTTGAAGGTTGATAATTCCAAATTGGTTGTCGGCGACCTTGAGAATAATGGTAGAATCCGTATCGAGATTTTCAACCAGTATGGTTCTACGGGCAGCAATCCTGGCATCAACCAGGCTCAGATTAAGTTTACCAAGAACATGGTGGTTACTTTCCGTCTTTCTGGTTTGACAGATAACATGAAGGAAGGTGCGGGCAGTCATGTGGCTGGTTTGGAGTATGGTGATGCTTCTTGGGATCCAAGTCGCTGGTCAGCCTTTGATAATTCCAAGTATGATGCCAACGTTACTGGCGATGGTCTCTATACGGTTTGGATGGAGACAGGTGGTGCCGAGGCAGAAGGTGCAGCGGTATTCTGTGTGGATATCAACAATCTGGCAGCTGATGCCATCGATGCATCCAAGATTACTGCAGAGATTGTGAGCATCAAGTTTGATGTGGATCCTGAATTCTCTATGGATTTCTCCAAGACAGAGTTCGTCAACAAGGATGGCAAGGGCACAGACGGTCGCATTGAAATCTACAATGAGTATGGTAATACCAAGGCAAATGGAGTGGATGCTTCAGCTTGTCATTCACTGGTAATCTGATTGTCAACTTCACCATCACAGGTATCGACGGCAACCTGAAGGATTCTGCTTCCAAGAACTACAAGACAGAACTTTCTTATGCCACACCTAGCTGGTATCCTAGCTACTGGGGCGGTTCTGAATTCGGTCGCACTTATGTGAAGGGCGATGGCACCTACGAAGTTTCCGCTTCTTTGGCAGATAAGTGCTCGGGTGCAGTGGTTTGGTCCATCGAACTCTACGATTTGTGGAAAGACCTGGTTGATCCTACTCAGGTTAAGGTTAAGATTAATCATGTCTTGACTCCAAGTAAGTAATCATACGTATTATTTTGATATTCTATGAATATGAAGAAAATAACAATTTTATCGTTTCTGATCATGGCTTTTGCCATGGTCAGTTTCTCAGCTTGTTCTGATGAGGATACCATCGGAGGCGGTGAAGGACTCTCTAAGGACTTCGTGGTTTCCCGTTCTGATATGGCGTTTACGAAGAATGGTGGTGAGACTGATTTATATGTCAAGGCGGCTCAGGTACCAACGGTTTCTACCGAAGCGGCTTGGTTGGCTGTAACTCCAGTGGCTGGCTCTTCTAGTATTACCCATCATTTTCTCATCAAGGCAGAGGCAAATACAGCCAATGATGACCGTTCGGCAACTATCACCGTAGCGGCTGGTTCTGATACTAAGACTATCACCGTGAGCCAGAATCTACCGAGGGTCTTCTCATCACATCTAGTAAAAATGTAAATGTGGGGGCTGCCGGTGGTCAGGTTACTGTTACCCTGAAGGCAAATGCAAGTTATTCTCAGGTAATCAGCAATGACTGGGTGAGTGAGATTACTTCTCGTGCCAACATGGTGGAATACACCCGCAACTATTCGGTGGCTGCCAACATCAGCAATGCCCGTTCGGCAACCATTAGCTATACCATGGTGGTAAACGACAGTACTTCCATCACAGAAGCTGTTACCATTAACCAGGAGCAGGGTACTACTACTGGTGATATGAGCAAGACTGCTATGGATATTGCTGCCTTGATGTATCCGGGTTGGAATCTGGGTAATACGATGGAGGCAGGAAATTCTGCTAATAACTGGAAGAATGCCGGTATCGGTTCTGAAACTTTATGGCAGTCGGCAAAGACTACTCAGCAGCTCATCGACCTGGTGAAGGCTTCCGGTTTCAAGAGCGTCCGTATTCCTTGTTCTTGGGTGATGGGGCACATCACAGATGCTGAGGCTTGCACCATCGATGCTGATTGGCTGACCCGTGTTCACGAGGTGGTAGATTACTGCATCAAGAACAATCTCTATGTCATCATCAACCAGCATTGGGATGGTGGATGGATTGAGCATGATGGCTTCACTGCTGCTACTGATGTGGATGCTACCAAGCAAAACTCACCAAGATTTGGACTCAGATAGCCAATAGTTTCAAGAATTATGACGAGCGTCTTATCTTTGCCGGTATGAATGAGCCTGGTGTGGGTGGCGGTGATGACAATGCATTGCTGGGCACTGCGGATTTGGCCAATAGAATTGCTGAGTATGAGCAGACTTTCATTGAGGCAGTGCGTGCTACTGGTGGCAACAATGCCAAGCGAGTTCTGATAGTTCAGGGTCCTAATACCGATATCGATAAATTCGTAGCCAACAACTACATGTCTAAGATTAAGGATTCTGCTACCGACCGATTGATGGTAGAGGTTCACTTCTATGATCCATATAATTTTACCGATCTGAGTGAAGACAAGGATTGGGGCAAGTATTGCCTCTATTGGGGCAAGAACAACACCAATGGTTCTGAGGCTGGTCGTACAGCTGATGCCAAATACAACGAGGATTATGTAGAGGCTCAGATGAAGAAGATGAAGACCAACTTCTTCGACAAGGGCTATCCTGTAGTGATTGGTGAGTTTGGTGCCAACCAGCGTTTGGCCATCGGTAAGGATGCTGTTCATGATGCATCAGTTAAGGACTATTACAAGGCTGTTGTAACTAGTGCTATCAATAATGGTTGTGTTCCAATGGCATGGGATACCAATAGCGGTCTTCCTAGCATGACCATCTTCAATCGTGCTGGTGCAAGTGTTAGCAATGCTAATATGCTTGAGAGTATTAAGGCTGCTGTTGCTGCAGCAAAGTGGCCTGCTAAATAAAAAACGAGATATTAAGTCTTTAGGTTTGATATAAAGTAGGTGTGGGCGCATATCAGGGGAATTTTTCTCTGATGTGCGTCCTTTTTTTGTGCAAATATCGTACATCCTAACATAATATACCTATCCTTTTATCAAAAGTATACATTCACGCTACAGTTTTTTCGCTATCTTTGCAACATGATAACTTCAAAACCCGATAATATGTTAGATTGATATATGAAGAAGATAGTTATGATTATATTGGCTGCCGCTCATTTTGCTTGGGCTGGCGCACAGGTAAAACCAGTGGATGACCGTATCTCGAAAATGAAACTCACGGCTACCGAACTGGCTCACTATATGGCTCCAGGAGTCAACCTGGGTAATACGATGGAGGCGTGCGACTGGAATGATGTCTTTACCAATCAGGCAGGACTGAAGTCGGAAACTTCATGGCAGAATGATAAGACTACTGAGAGCTATATCCGGAGTTTGAAACAGCAGGGGTTCAACAGTCTTCGCATCCCTACATCCTGGGTGGCTGGACATCTTACGGATAAGGAGAATATGACCATAGATTCTGTCTGGATGAAACGAATCAAGGAAATCGTAAACTATGGTCTCAATGCCGGTCTCTGTGTCATCATCAACGAACACTGGATGGCGGATGGATGGAGCATGATGCCTTTACCAGTGGGGCGAATGTGACAGAATATAAGGAGATGTTCCGCAAGCAGTGGACGAATATAGCAAAGGAATTCAAGACATATGACCAGCGGGTTCTCTTTGCTGCCCTCAACGAACCGGGAGTGGGAGGCGCCAGTCCGCAGGTTCAAGGCGACATGCTGGCTCCTGATAGTAAGGAGTTTGCCGACCGTCTCCTGTCATACGAACAGGTGTTTATCGATGCCGTCCGTGCTACCGGTGGTAATAATGCCAGCCGTGTGCTCATCGTACAGACTCCAAAGACCGAGATTGATTTGGCAGCCAAGGATTCTTACGACATCACCCGTCTGAAAGATAATGCGAAGAACCGTCTGATGGCAGAGGTTCATTTCTACGATCCTTATATATTTACCTTGATGGACAGAGATGCCGATTGGGGCAAGGTGGCTCTTTATTGGAAAGGATATGCGCCAGCCGATGACCAGGGTCGAACCGTAAACACCATCTGGTATAATAATAAGAACGTGGATGCCTACCAGCATATCACCAATCAGGTGATGAAGATGAAACAGAAATTTGTAGATCTGGGTTATCCGGTAGTCATCGGCGAATATGGTGCCAACCGTAAGGATGCCTCTCTCTTCGGTGGTAATCAGGAGAAGCATAATGAGAGTATGATGGCATGGTATGGTGCTGTGACTGCCGAAATAATGAAGGCAGGACTTATCCCATACGTCTGGGATATCAATGTGCAGCCTCTTCCACACATGACCATCTTCGACAGAAAGAAGCAGGTAGTTTCCGACTCCTATATATTTAAAGGTGTGATGCAGGGAGCAGCCGAAGGATGGAAGATTACCTGAAAATCTATCCGAAACCTTAGAAAAATAGAGAAAAAGCAATATTATATGTAGAAAGGGCAAAAAAGTATCATGCTTTTTTGCCCTTATTTCGTATCTTTGCAACCGAAAATGAATCTTTAAACTGTAAACTTAATAAATAGATGAAGAAGATATTTGTTTTATTGATGATGGCATTGGCTACATGCAATATCTCTGCGAAGTCAAACTTTGTGCAGGTAAAGGACGGACATTTCGTTCGCGACGGTAAACCTTATTATTATGTAGGTACCAATTTCTGGTATGGTGCCATCCTCGGTTCAGAAGGACAGGGCGGCAACCGCGAGCGTCTCTGCAAGGAACTCGATAAGATGAAGGAGATGGGCATTGACAACCTCCGCATCCTGGTGGGCTCTGATGGAAAGCGAGGAGTGAAGACCAAGGTTGAGCCGACGCTGCAGGAAGCTCCGGGCGTTTATAACGATACGATTCTTGCCGGTCTCGACTATCTGCTGATGGAGATGGGCAAACGCAAGATGCTGGCTGTGCTCTATCTGAACAATTCCTGGGAATGGAGTGGCGGTTATGGCTATTACCTGGAGCAGGCTGGTTTGGGCCAGGCTCTCCGTCCTAACGAAGATGGATATCCTGCCTTCATGAACTTCGTCGCCAAATATGCATCCTGCGAAAAGGCGCATCAGCTTTTCTATGATTATGTGAAATTCATACTTACGAGAACCAACAGATATACAAAGAAGAAGTATAAGGACGACCCGGCTATCATGTCATGGCAGATAGGTAATGAGCCTCGTGCTTTCAGCAAAGAGCAGTTGCCTGCTTTCGAAAAGTGGCTGGGTGAAGCGAGCAAGCTGATCCGTTCGCTCGATAAGAATCATCTGATTTCTATCGGTAGCGAAGGTAAATGGGGATGTGAAGGTGAACTGAACTGTTGGGAACGGATCTGTGCCGACAAGAATGTGGATTATTGCAACATTCATCTTTGGCCATACAACTGGAGTTGGGCGAGAAAAGACCATTTGCAGGAAGATTTGGGAATCTCCTGCCAGAACACAAAGGAGTATATTGATGAACATCTTGAGGTATGCGGACGTATCAGGAAGCCATTGGTGATGGAGGAGTTCGGCTATCCTCGTGATGGTTTCTCTTTCTCAACTTCTTCTACAACAGAAGCACGTGATGGATATTATAAGTATGTGCTCAGTCTTGTTGGCGACAATGCTGCATCTGGCGGTTACTTTGCCGGTTGCAACTTCTGGGGATGGGGCGGCTTTGCCAATCCTAAGCATGAGCAGTGGCAGGTAGGTGATGACTACACCGGTGATCCTGCTCAGGAGGCGCAAGGTCTGAACTCCGTTTTCTCTACCGATAAATCTACATTGGATGTAGTAAAGACGCAGGTAGACAGAATGAAGAAGATTGGTAAGTTATAAGTTTAGTGAAATTGTTAGTTGTTTTAGGAGGGTGTACCATCTGTTCATGGTGCACCCTCTTTTTTTTGTTTGACTTTTTATGATAATACTTTTATGTTTTTTCGTAAAAGTATTGCCATATAGTTCGTTAACTGTTTGATTATGAGAATGTCCCGATATTGCAATAGCTTTTTAATTGCCATAATCTGCCATATATTGCCATAAAAATAGCGATACTCAGGCGTTTTTGGTGATTTTTAGCGGTGTTTTTGATGCTGTTTTTCCCGTATAATCTCCAATGCTGTTCCCGAAATTGCGTCCCGACGTAGCATCTGGTACGTCCCGACGCAGCTCCAGATACGTCGCGACGTAATTTTAGATACATCCTGCCCAGAATCAAGTGAGCCTCATTTGAACTCCAGATAAACTTCACTTGAAATGAGGAACCAGAGGAGGATGATTTTTTTTCTTTTCCTTCTTTTTGAAAGAAAGACCCTGAATTTCTTGGCAGTTTCAATCAAAAAGAGAGGGTATGTGAATGCCCTCTCTTTTTGATTTTATCCGTTTCGAACATTGATTAATGTTCCAGATATAGTCCGTTTAGCTTTTCCAGGAAAACACAAACTTTATCATTTATCATTTCCATGAAACCATGAGTCTTCTTGTTCGATACACCAGGATATGGAGTATAGTAATGCTCCTCAATCGGTTCTCCCTGGTTTCTGCCAAACATCAGGTAAGCTATGTGATGCTGCTTGAGTACTGTAAGCAATGTCTCTGAAAAAATACTGGAATCACCAATAGATTCTACTCCTGTTGTCAGTCCGAAGGCATTGTTGTGGTCTTGGGCAAAAGGCAGAGCCTGCTTCACAATCTCCTTGATGCTCTTCTGGTAGAGTGGGAGGTCGATGGCATTTTTGCTTTGCAGATATGTCACGTTGATCACATCAATCTTGTTGTCCGGATAGCGATCCATCAGATTCTTGCCCGGCTGGTAGGTTTCAGAATAACTATAAACTACATTCGTTACATCCTCGTCATCCAAGAGATCCTGTATCTTCTTGTAAAGACTGATATAGTCGTCTTTGCTGAGTTTACAGTACCATGTCTTACCGTCTACAGGAAGAAGATTGAGTACTACAGGTGCTTTGATACCATAACCATCTTGCAGTGTATCAAGATATTTGGCAACCTGTTTGGTATATTCCTCCAGCATATCATCATTGCCGTTATAATCAGGCATTGTCCAGTTCATGATGAGTAAGCCTCCCTTACAAAAGTGTTTCAGCACATCTTCCCTGATAGCCTTGAACGGAACGCCGTCTATGTTCTGTGATTTTCCATTTTCAATGCCAGCCAACTCATATCCATTTGCAGCCGGTCTGTAACCGCAGAGAGTTTTCAAGTCGCATCGGTCGCTGTCACATTGCCAGCGGTTCCAGCCTATTCCGGTTAAGGTACCATACATCTGGCCTATCAGCGTACCTTTGTTGGCATATGCTTGATGTTGGTTTTCAGATTCTCTGTGCGGGTTGTGAGACCGCTCATGGCAATCTCGTCATACGATTTCTTTTTCTTCTCACCGCATGAAGAGAAAGCCAGGAGGGCCGCGAACATCAATATAATATATTTGATTCTCATAATTTGTTATTCATTATAAGCCTTTTTCATAGCTTCCACTACTGTAGGGAGTGTCCACTGAGGAACCGTTCTGTCTTTCTCAGTGAAGATGCTCATCCAGTAGAAGGTCGCTACGCCGTATGCCTTTGCCTGCTTCACGATGTCGGCAGCCTGGTCGGCAGCAGCCTGAATCTCGCTGGCAGAACTGTTTTTGCTGACACTCTTGCTTCCGTGAGTACCGTATTCACCGATGATGCAAGGGATGCCCTTGCTGATGAACTTGCTATTCAGACGGGTGAACATATCTGCGATTTCCTTGCTACAGGAAGCATCCCATTTGCCTTTGGTAAACCAGTCCCATGGAGCATAGGTGTGAACCTCTACAGCGATGTGACCTTCTACCTTGTCGGTAGGGATAGTGAGGTTGTTCAAAACCTCGTCTCCGCTAGCTGCTGCATAGGTATTGACGATGAGGTTGCGGGTCTCGTTGTTGCCACCGGTAGCACGTACTGCATTCACGAAACTCTGGGCATAAACCATTCAAGCCATTGTAGCTGCTTGCGCTCTTTGGTGCATTCCAGGTGTTGTCGGCATCAAGCATCTCGTTGTAAC
>ENA-OQBJ01000590-OQBJ01000590.1-human-gut-metagenome-genome-assembly--contig:-NODE-590-length-18482-cov-3.534677_pt1 | contig 18482 bp, 31 predicted proteins | sample MGYA00242743_ERZ504545 | MGnify/ENA primary metagenome ERZ504545 (study PRJEB26092, sample SAMD00036252) | human gut metagenome | host: Homo sapiens | study: EMG produced TPA metagenomics assembly of...
CTTTTCCCACATGGTCCTACTACTACGTCGGCTATCTATATATATATTTTAGTCCTATCTAGAAAAACGAGAGAAGGCCCAACATGAAAATAACCTGTCAGAAAAACGAACTCGCCAATGCCCTGCAAATCGTCTCGAAAGCCGTGGCCAACAAGCCGCAAACCCCCATCCTCTCAGGATCTATCTCAAAGCAGCCAATGGCATCCTCGAACTCCAAGCCACCAATTATGAGATCGGACTCGTTGCCCGGATTGAAGCCGAGGTCACAGAAGAGGGAGAGATTGCCCTTGCAGGCCGTTATTTCCAGGAAGTTGTCCGCAAACTGCCTGGGGATACCGTCAAACTCTCATTCAATCGCGATGCCAATATTGTCCTGATTGAATCGAACCAGGCAAAATTCACCCTGCTCTCCATGAATGCCGCAGAATTCCCGACCATCAAACGCTTTGAAGGCAATCTCTCTTTCGCCATCAAAGACAACATCTTGCGCGGACTCATCAAGAAAACGGTCTTTGCCTGCAGCAATGATGAATCCCGTCCGGTATTCACGGGCTGTTCTCTGGAAGTGACAGAAAACAAAGTCACGATGGCAGCAACAAACACGCATCGCCTGGCAGTCAAGGCAGAGACCTTCGATCAGTCCATCGGCAACATCAAGATCATCATCCCGGCACGCATCCTGCAGGAACTTCTCCACAACATGGTTTCGGATATCCCGACCGATGTGCAAGTTACCTGCTCTTACAACCAGATCAGTTTCTCATTTGACAATCTCTACATGACGTCACGCCTCATCGAAGGACAATTCCCGAATTACCGCGGTGTCATCCCGCCGAAATTCGCGACACATGTCCTCGTCAACACGGCAGAATTCAGTTCCGCCGTCGACCGCGTCTCTCTGATTTCACGTTCTGGCGAATACAATATCATCAAGCTCGGATTTGATGGCAAACAGATTCACATTACGTCGAACAATCCGGAAATCGGCAATGCAGAAGAATATGTACCTGCCGAAATCGATGGGCCGGCGCTTACCATCGCCTTCAATGCCCAGTACATCATCGACGTTCTCAAGAATATCGACGGTCCATCCTGCCGCATCAGCTTGAACCAGCCGCTTTCACCAGCCTCTGTCCAGGAAGCCGAAGACGAAGCCTTTGTCTACATCGTGACACCGGTACGCACGGCTCACTGATGCTTGTCACACAGAAAGGAGCTATCATGAATATCGAAACGGTCAAGATCGACACGGCAGAAATCCAGCTCGACCAGTTCCTCAAATGGGCTGGCGTCCTGCTTCCTGCGGAGAAACGAAAATGCTCATCGCACAGCGCCGCATCCGGCGCAACGGTGAGGTGGAAAGTGCCCGCCGCCGCAAACTCCATGACGGGGATGTCATCGAGATCGAGGGACTGGGTGCCTGGAAGGTCGTCCACGAAGAAGGATAAGAGAATGCATGTTCGTTCTATCAAACTGAGAAATTATCGGAACTATTACGAGTTAGACCTAGCGCTTTCTCCTGGTATCAATATCTTTCTCGGAGCCAATGCCCAGGCAAGACGAATATCGTGGAAGCCGTCTGTTACGCATCGCTTGGCCGTTCACACCGGACACATGCCGATGCGGACCTCATCCGCTGGCAGGAAGAACAGGCCAGCCTTGAGCTGGCGTTTGAACGCCGCGGTGTCGTCAACAAGCTGGCCTTCGAGTTCTGTCGCAGCAAACGCCGCCGCATCCTCCTCAATGGGCAGCCCATCCCCTTGAAGGAACTCGTCGGCAATCTCAACACAGTCCTCTTTTCTCCAGAGGATCTCTTTCTCATCAAGGGAGCGCCGGCTGGCCGCCGGCGTTTTTTAGACGGTGAGATCTCGCAGGCAAGCCCTGCGTATTACCATGAACTCCTGCAGTACAACCGCATCCTCTCGCAGCGCAATACGCTCCTGAAGCGCATCCGCGAACGCCGGGCCGATGCTTCCATGCTGGAACTCTGGGACGTGCAGCTGGCAGCCAGTGCGGAGAAAATCACGCGAAAGCGACAGGAGGCTGTACGGAAGCTCAACATGCTCGCCAATCTCATGCAGCGGCGCATCTCGGGCGATCGGGAGAACCTGTCCGTGACTTATGGACTCAGCGGGCTGGAGCAGGAAAATATGACAAAGCCTCTCGCTTCATGGTATAATGAAATGCTGGAGAAAAGCCGCAGTGCGGATATCCTGCGCGGTTCGACAAGCATTGGCCCGCATCATGATGATGTACTCCTGTTTGTCAACGGCATCAATCTGCGGACGTTTGGTTCGCAGGGACAGCAGCGCACTGGCGTCCTCTCCTTGAAACTGGCTGAACTTGAATTCCTGCGCTCGGAAACGGGAGAATATCCTATCCTGCTGCTCGATGATGTCATGAGCGAACTCGACGCCCAGCGCCGTCATCAGCTCCTGGAGTTCATCCGGCGCGAACGCATCCAGACGCTCATCACAGCCACGGATGCGGCCTACTTCCCACAGGAGCGTTTCGGCACGTACTATCAAGTGAAACAGGGAACCGTCTCGAGGTGATTGCATGGCAAGACGCACGCCGGGACTGGAGCATACGGCGACCATCATCCCGAAAGCCATCCATGCTCTTGGCCCCAAACAGGAAAAAGAGTTTTACATACACTGGGCGCTCTGGCACTGGGTGGATATCGCGGGCGATGCCATCGCCCGTCACATCCAGGTGATGGGTATCCGCAACAAGGTGCTGTACGTCGCCTGCGATGACGCAGTCTGGGCGCAGGAAATCCGCATGATGATGCCAAGGATCGTCCAGACGGTCAACAATTATGCCGGGCAGGCACTCATAAAAGAACTGCACTTCGTCAAGAAGTGGGCGAAACCGGCCGTGCCGGACCGTTCCAGCGGTGGTGTCTGGCTGGCTTCTGATGCCGGCGAAGACGAGCTGGATGTGGGCAGGGAACGACGCAAGATGCCTCTGACACAGCGTGACGAGGAATCCGTGCAGAGCATGGCTGCAGGCCTGGAGGACGAAGAACTGGCCATGACGGTGCGCGCTCTTTACCGCAAGCAGCGTCAGCTGGATCAGCTGCGCGTCCGGGAGCATTGGCATCCCTGCGCTGCCTGCGGGCGGCTCTGTGCGCCGGAGCGGCCGCTTTGCCCCGCCTGCTGGCAGAAAGAGCAGGAAACGCTGCGTGCCAGGATACGCGGCGTACTCCGGGATATCCCTGGGCCCGCTATGCCGAAGTCTCTGAATACGTGCCGGACTGCACGACGAAGCTCCTCAATGAGCAGCGCGCCCTTTTGGTGCAGCAGATGGCAGCCAACATCGATGTCACGGATACAAAGAGCATCGAGGCCAAGAACCTCGTCATGCTGTACCGCTGCCTGCCGCCGGAGCGCTTGACGGAGGAGGTCATGAAGCGTGCCATGTACGAATTGCGTTTCAACTTGCGTCGCCCGAAAGATTACAAGGCCCCGAAACGCTATGAGGTGATCCCGCTGCGCCATGCGAGTCATGGCAGGAAAGCCGGGGCTGCATCCAGGGGACAGGCATCCCGGGAGCAGGAAGACGTGTAAGGACAGAAAGGATGAGCGCCATGTTCCTGCATCTTGGCAATGGTGCATCGGTACGCACCAGGGATATCATCGCCATCTACGATTACGGCATGTTCCGTGAGGGCGACAATGCGCGGTTCCTCGACAGGTGCCGCCGGGAGGGTCGCGTCTTCAGGCTGATGCGACCAGAGAAATGATCAAGTCCCTGGTCATCACACCGGATAAAATGTATCTGTCCGTCATATCGCCGGCAACTCTGAAACGGCGTTCGCGGCAGATTTTCGATATGGATACTTCTGAATGATTGGAGCGTAGAAGATTTTATGGCAAACGACAACGATAAGAAAACAATCGACCTGACGCCGAGTCAGCCTGCTGTTCAGGATGTTCAGGAAGATTTGACGGATAAGGACCTCGATACGACAGGCGTCGAGATCCACCGTGATGAATCGAGTGCAGAAGTCACGGCTGTGGATGCGGATTACGGTGCGGAGCAGATTCAGATCCTTGAGGGCCTGGAAGCTGTCCGCATGCGTCCGGGCATGTATATCGGCAGCACCTCGGAGCGAGGATTGCACCATCTCGTCTATGAAGTCGTCGACAACTCCATCGATGAGGCTCTGGCCGGCTACTGCGACCACATCGAAGTAACGATCGAGCAGGACAACAGCATCACGGTCGTCGACAACGGCCGCGGGATCCCCGTTGACATGCATGAGAGCGGCAAGCCGGCTGTCGAAGTCGTACTGACGGTCCTGCATGCGGGCGGAAAGTTCGGCGGCGACGGCTACAAGGTCTCGGGCGCCTGCACGGCGTTGGCGTTTCCGTCGTCAACGCTCTCTCGACGAGCATGGAAGTCCAGGTCAAGCGCGACGGCAAGATCTACGAGATTGCTTTTCAGCGCGGCGTTACCGTCAAACCGCTGACAGTGGTCGGCACGACGGAAGAAACCGGGACGCGCGTCCATTTCGTACCGGATCCGGAAATCTTCTCGGTCACGACGTACAGTTACGAGACGCTGCGCCATCGCCTGCGTGAACTCGCTTTCTTGAATCACGGCATCACGATCACACTCACAGACGACCGCGTCGACCCGGTCAAGGCCGAGACGTTCCACTTCGAAGGCGGCATCAGCTCCTTCGTTGAGCATCTCAACCGCAAGAAAGAGAAACTCAATCCGGAACCCATCTACTTCAACGGCGTCAAGGATGATACGGTTGTCGAGATCGCCATGCAGTACAATGACAGCTATCAGGAGAACATCTACTCCTTCGTCAACAACATCAACACCGAAGAAGGCGGCACGCATCTCGCGGGCTTCAAGCTTGCGCTGACGCGCGCGGCCAATGATTTTGCGCGCAAGCAGGGCATCCTCAAGGACAAGGATGCCAACCTTTCGGGCGATGATGTCCGCGAGGGCCTGACCTGCGTCATCAGCCTCAAGATCCGCGAGCCGCAGTTCGAGGGGCAGACCAAGACGAAGCTCGGCAACTCCGAAGTGCGCGGCATCGTCGATTCCATCGTCACCGAGGGACTCTCCGAGTATTTCGAGGAGAACCCGGTCATCACGAAGAAGATCATCGAGAAAGCATCATGGCTGCCCGCGCCCGTGAAGCCGCCCGCAAGGCCCGTGAACTCACGCGCCGCAAGAATGCCCTGGAGGTCTCGAGCCTGCCGGGCAAACTCGCGGACTGCTCCATCAAGGATCCAGAGCAGGCTGAGATCTACCTGGTCGAGGGTGATTCTGCAGGCGGCTCGGCCAAGCAGGGACGCGACCGCCGCTTCCAGGCCATCCTGCCGCTGCGCGGCAAGATCCTCAACGTGGAGAAAGCGCGTCTCGACAAGATTTTCGCGAATGCCGAGATCCGCACGATGATCACGGCTTTCGGCACGGGCATCAGCGAGGACTTCGACCTCTCGAAACGCCGCTACGGCAAAATCATCATCATGACGGATGCCGATGTCGATGGTGCCCATATCCGCACGCTGCTCCTGACCTTCCTCTACCGCTACATGAAGCCGCTTATCGAGCACGGCCACGTCTACATCGCCCAGCCGCCGCTCTACCAGATCCGCAAGGGCAAGAAGCACTGGTATACCTACAGCGACGACGAGCTGGCAAGGAAGCTCGATGAAGTCGGCCGCGATGGCGTGAACGTCCAGCGCTACAAAGGTCTGGGCGAGATGAACCCGGAGCAGCTCTGGGAAACGACCATGGATCCCGAGGGACGCACGATGCTGCGCGTCGAGATGGAGGATGCCGAAGCAGCCGATGAACTCTTCACCATCCTCATGGGCGACAAGGTAGAGCCGCGCCGTCAGTTCATCGAGGAGAATGCCAAACTCGTGCGCAATCTCGACATCTGATTTTTTGACTTTTACTTGCCAAAACCGTTGAATTGTGCTATATTGAAATCATGAAATATGCATACTTCCAACAGGGGGAGTAGCTGAACGACCAACATCGTCAATACGGACATGAGCTGTCCCGGTGTGGCCGGCGCAAGTAAGCAAGACCCTGCCCTATCCGACCGCTCGGCGGCAGGTAGGGCAGGGTTTTTCGTATATTTCGTCCATCTTAGGGGAGTGATATCGTTGGATAATCTGTTTGCGGGCATGTTCTCGCCGGAGTGGCTTGCAGCGCTCTCGGGCATCTTGCTCCTGGATCTGCTGCTCTCTGGCGACAACGCATCCTCATTGCGCTGGCCTGCAAGAACCTGCCGCATCACAACCGGCGCAAGGCCATCCTGGTGGGCGGCCTCGGTGTCGTGGCCATCCGCATCGTCTGCACGCTGTTCGCGACGGGGCTGCTCGCCTCGCCGTATGTCGAATTCGTCGGCGGCGCCGCGCTGCTGTTCATCGCTGTGCGTCTCCTGACAGACCATCACGACGAGAAGCCTGGTGAGGGCAAAAAGCAGCCGGCCACCTTCGGTGAGGCCGTGCGCACCATCCTCATCGCGGATTTCATCATGAGCATCGACAATATCCTCTCGCTGGCCGGCGTCGCGAATACCGTGCCGCATGGCAAATGGAGCCTCATCATCTGCGGCTCATGATCTCCATCCCTATCGTGCTGTTCGGCGCGCAGCTTTTCCTGATGATCATGCTGAAAGTGCCTGCACTCATCTATCTCGGTGCCGGCATCCTTGGCTGGACTTCGGCAGACTCATGACGGAAGATCCTGCCGTGGGCTCCAGCCTCGCCCCCTATGCACTCCCGCTCAAGATCGCTTTTGTCATCCTCGTACTCGCTGCGGGGTATTATCTCAACCGCCGTGCCGCGCAGAAGCAAGGCTGACGGCTGTCTTATCTTTTCGCCTTTGAAGGAGGCATCTTTATGAACAACCTCAAGACCTTATTCCTCATGGTACTCATGGCCGCATTGATGATCTTCATCGGCGGTCTCGTGGGTGGCCGCAGCGGCATGATGATCATGCTCGTCATCTCGCTGGCCATGAATGCCTATACGTACTGGTGCAGCGATTCCCTCGTGCTGCGTTCCACCGGAGCCCAGGAAGTGACGCGTGAAGAAGCTCCGCAGCTCTATGCACTCGTTGAGCGCCTGGCTGAGCGTGCGGGCCTGCCGATGCCGCGCGTCTGCATCATCGATACGGATGTGCCGAACGCCTTTGCGACGGGCCGCGACCCCTCGCATGCTGCCGTAGCCGTCACGACGGGCATCATGCGCGTCCTCGACTACAATGAAATCTCGGGCGTCCTCGCGCACGAACTCTCCCATGTCAAGAACCGCGATATCCTGACTTCGACTATTGTTGCCATGATGGCCACGGTCATCAGCTACGTGGCTCAGTTCTTTGCTTTCTTTGGCGGTGGCAGCGATGAGGAAGAAGGCAGCGGCAATATCCTCGTGAGCCTGGCCGTGATCTTGCTGGCTCCATTGGCAGCACTGCTCATCCAGATGGCCATCTCGCGCTCGCGTGAATACGAAGCCGACAAGGATGGCGGCGAGATCTGCGGCAACCCGAACTACCTTGCCGATGCCCTGCAGAAAATCGATTATTACGCGACGCACGCCGCTCCAATGCCGGAAGCACAGCCTGCCACGGCACACATGTACATCATCAATCCGTTCGAAGGTACCGGCAAAGCCATCACCAAGCTGTTCAGCACGCATCCCGACACCGCTGACCGCATCGAACGTCTCCACGAACAAGCCCGCGAAATGCGCGTCCGTTAAGCCATCCCCTGCGGTGTCCGTATCTTCTACGAAGGGCAGGCTCCTAAGCCTTCTCCCGCAGAGCCGGAAGGGGTACGCAGCGGCATGGTCATAGCTGCTCGGTGAAAATCAAACCAATCAAAAAGCCTTGCTGCTGGCAACTGCCAGCGGCAAGCTTTTTTGCATATGAGGACTCAAAGCAGCGTAAACGCCAATGCACTCAGCGTGAAATAGGGACCGTACGCGAAATAATCCTGACGCCCCTTCTTCTTCGTCACGAGCATGATGATGGCGGCAATCCCTGCCAGCACCACACCGGAAATCACGATCGTGAGCAGCATATCCGTGCCGAGCCACAGCCCGAGTACGGCAATGAGCTTGATATCACCGCCGCCGATGCCGCCGTGCGTCACGATGGCCAGCAGCAGGAACACGATGCCGCCGACGGCTGCCGCCTCCAGATGATCGGTCACGACGCGATCGAGCACTGGCAGCGAGATCGCGCCGAGTACGGCAAACGGATCATCATGCGGTCAAAGATGACATGCTGTTCAATATCGGTCCAGGTGTAAAGCAGCAGGAAATATTGGAACACGAGCAAAAAGGCGAGGCGCACCGGATGCAGATGGTGCATCGTGATGAGCGTGAACGCGAAGAGCAGGAACAGCGTCGGGATGAACTCCCGCGGGCGGCGCGCCTGCTGGGCAGCCACCTTATCCGGAAAGCTCAGTATGGCCGTGGATTTCTGGTAAAGATCATCCATCCAGCGGCAGCCGAGCAGGCCGCTGCCGGCCGCAAGGAATCCGGCCAATACGCATTTCATCAGAATGAGCATGATAAAACCCCCAAGAGTATCAGATCAGGAATATCTTTCCCCTATCCTAACAAAATCCTCTGGAATCGTCAAAAAAGTTGAACCAAATGATAGCGGATATGGTATACTGAAAATCAAAGAATGGGGAGAATTGCACTCTCGAAGGAAGAACAGGATACACAGCATGCATCGTCAATCGCTTCAACCAGCGATTACGGAATAACGATTACAGAAGGAATGACAGTATGGCAAATCGTATGAAATTTGCGGAGCGCATCCGCGGATTCCTGGACAAAATCACATATCGTCAATGGGTCGCCGCAGCGGCTGTCGTGAGCTGCCTGCTCGGCGTCATGGTCTATTTGGCGATGTCCGGCTCCGATGAGAAGCCGACCGCGAAAGCCCCATCGAACCTTGTACAGGTCGTCGCGGCCAAACAGGACATCCCTGAACGTACCGTCGTGAAGGAAGATATGCTGAAGGTCGTCGAAGTCCCGAGTGATATGGTGCCCGAGGGCGCTTTCCACGATGTGGCGGATGCTGTCGACCATCCGGCCAGCACAGCCATCCAGCAGGGCGACATCGTGACCTCGCGCAAGGTCTACAGCGACATCCGCATGGCTGGCTTCACCGGCATCATCCCGCCGGACTGCCGTGCTGTCACGATACCCATCTCCGATGTTACCGCGTCTCAGGCTTTGCGCATCCCGGTGACTACGTGGACATCATGGTCATCACGGGCTCCAAGGAAAACGGCATGAACGGCCGCATCATCCTGCAGAATGTCCTCTTGCTCGGCATCAACAGGAATGCCGACCTGCCGGCTGCCGGCACCGATGCCAATGGCAACACCAGCACGAGTACCAAGGCAGCATCCGCCAGCATGGCGACAGCCACCGTGGCCCTGAAGCTTCCGAAGCCTTGAAGCTGGCGGTGGCTTCGCAGGAAGGCACGCTCTACCTGGATCTGCGTCCGTTCAAGCCACGCGACATGTACACCTTTGATACCGATTACACGGGGATCCCGCAGGGATCGGGCAATGCGCAAAATCAGCCTGCTCCACCAGCAGCTTCTGCCCCGGCACCGTCTTACAGTTACTCTGGACCGGCGTCATCATCTGCTCCTGCCCCCTCGGCACCGGCAGCAAACTCTGGCTCTGCGGGCGGCTCTGTCCCCGTCCTCGGGCATACCATCGAAGTCATCCGCGGCGTGACCGCGACGAGGGAGGGAGTCAAATGAGAACCATCTTATCCGGACTGACGGCAAGTGCCATTGCTGCCGCGGTCCTTATGGCTCCTGCCCCTGCCTGCGCGCAGTACACGCCGGTTGCCATCGACCTCAACCAGTCGTACTATCTCAATACGGGGCGCAGCATCACGCGCGTGGCCATCGCCAATCCGAAGATTGCCGATGTCAGCCTCGTCGACCGCTCTTCGCTCAACATCATCGGCATTTCGCCGGGCACGACGACCCTGAACGTCTGGGCATCGAACGGCTACCGCTACGAATACCGTGTCACCGTCTCCAATCAGGACTCGGGTCTCGCCAAGATCGTGCAGGAAGCCATTGACCTGCCGGGCGTCCGTGTCCAGATGATCGGCGGCAAGATCCTCCTGCGCGGTGCTGTCAAGAACCAGTACGAGCGCGACCTGGCCTACAAGATCGCCAAACTCTATGCGGGGACGGGCGGCAGCTCGGGTACCGCGTCTTCCGGCAAGAGCCAGAGCAGTTCTTCGTCCTCGGGCGGCAGCTCGCTGCAGTCGCTCGGTTCGAGCCTGGGCTCCTCGGACGATGCGCGTGGCGACATCGACGATTCTGTCGTCAACATGCTCGAGATGACGAACCCCGACCAGATCAACATTGAGGCCATGTTCGTCGAATTGAGTTCGAACGATGCCAGGAAGCTCGGCATCAACTATACTTCGCAGGACATGAGTGACACTGGCAGCAACAGCGGCATCACCATGAACAATGCCGGCACCTTCTACGCCGGTGAATCGTACGGCAGCCAGCGCAGCGGCGGCAGTCACTGGTACAATCGCAACTGGCTCTTCACCCATTTCTCGAAAATCAATGCCGAGATCCATGCGCTTATCGAGAATGGCAAAGCCCGTGTCGTCTCGCGTCCGAATGTCACGACCATGAGCGGCAAGGACGCCAAGATCCTTATCGGCGGCGAGATCCCGTATGAGTCCTCGAACGGCTTCGGCTCGACGAGACGGAATACAAGGAATACGGCATCGGCCTTGACCTCAAGGCTCCGACCGTGGACCAGGACGGCAACATCACGACTGAACTCGAGACGCAGGTCAGCCGTCTCGACTGGAACAACGCCGTCACGAAGGACGGTTACCGCATGCCGGGCATCGCGACGCGCTCCGCTTATACGACCGTCAACATTCCCTCCGGCATGACCATGGTCATCGGCGGACTCCTGAACTCCGACGATGCCAAGACCATCCAGAAAGTGCCGCTGCTCGGCAGCATCCCGCTGATTGGCGAACTCTTCAAGTATCACAATAATTCGCATACGCGCACCGAGATCGTCGTATTGATCACGCCGCGTATCGTCAGCGAAGAAACTCCGGCTCGCATGTCGGCAGACATGGAGGACACCTACAACGACAGCCGCCGCGAAGATCGCAGCATGAAGCAAGTCGACCTCAACGGCGACATCCCCGAGAAATCCAACGAGCAGCTGGCAAAAGAAGCCAAAGCCGCGGAAAAAGCCGCCAAGAAGAACGCCACAGCCAACCAGCACTCCTCCGCCCTGACCACCCGGGTCGAGACAGGCAGCAGCGAAGCCCCCGGCAACCGCATCAAAGCCACCGCCCGCGAGATCTTGAGCCGCATGGATAAATAAAGCCTTCCCTGACGGACAGGCGAGAACGCTTCCCAAAAGGGGACGCCAAGCCAGGAAGCAATCATCAACGAAAGGAAAGATGCCTATGTCAACAGAAAACCGGCCGACGCCTGTCAACGGCATCGTCATCACCTTCTTCAGCACCGCTTCCGCCGTCGGCAAAACCCTCGTCGCCTGCAATATGGCCTCGGAACTTGCCCGCGAAGGCTACCGCGTCTGCCTTGCTGACTTCGACCTGCAGTTCGGCGACGTCTGCAATTACCTTCATCTCGAGCACTGCGGACCTTGGCCGACGTACAGCGCACTATGCAGGTCGAAGGCGACTCCTGCCGCGTCCAGGACTTCCTGACGCCCTACCAGAATGGTGATGTGTCCTTCTCCGTGCTGGCTGCGCCCAAGGCTCTCGAAGAAGCCTACAACATCCACCATAATTACGCCGTGCGGGCCATACGCAAACTCCAGACCCAATACGACTACATCCTCATCGACATGGCCTCGATGTTCAGCACCCTGAACCTCGCCATGCTCGACCTCTCCACCATCGTCACATTCCTCGGCATCGTCGACTTCATCCCGACCATAAAAAATATGAAAATTGGTATGGACACATTGAAGATGCTGGGCTATGATAAGAACAAAATAAGACTGGTGCTGAACGCAGCGATGCCAAGACCCGCATCAGCCTGTCCGACGTGCAGAAACTCCTCGGCGAGCCTTCTACCACGTCCTGCCCAACGACTTCCGCGCCGCCAGCCAGTCCCTGCGCGAGGGAATCCCCCTCGTACTCGCCAAAGATCACACCGACCTCGGCGACGCACTCAAAGCCTCGTGGCTCGTTACACCAACCACACCACAGCCCCCGCTGAAACTGCGAAAGCCCAAGAGGAATCCTCCTGGCTCAGCCGCATCTTCAGCTGATCCTCAAAAGCTTCCCCCAAGGGGACGCCAAGCCTTCCCCTCTGGGGAAGGTGTCAGCGCAGCTGACGGATGAGTGCCTTCCCCGCGCACGGGCGAGACCAGCTTCTCATTTCGGGGAAGGTGGCCCGAAGCGGAAGAGGTTTTGTTCCAAATCAACTTGAGAAAGGAGGTGTTTTCATGGATTACCGCGTCATGATGGTCGAAAAAGACCGCCTCATGCTGCAAAAACTCGCAGCCGTCATCGACCGTACTCCGGGCTTCACGATGGCCGTACGCTACCAGGACGCCAGCGATGCCTCGGACAGGGCAAGATGTTCACGCCGAACCTCATCCTGCTCGACATCGACCATGAAAACGCCATCCCGCTCATCGAATCCTTCCACCAGGCCTATCCGCACGCTGAACTCCTCTGCATGGCCGAAGAATGGCAGCCCGAAAGCGCGAGCCACCTCGTCGCGGCCGGAGCCCGCGGCTGCATCATCAAACCCTTCACGGGCGTGAACTCCAGGAAGCCGTCAAAGAATTTGCCCAGCTGGTCTTGAAAAAGACTGTGAAACGCTCGTCTTCTTCAGTCCAAGGGCAAGAGCGGCAAGACCACGCTGATCGCGAACCTCGCCGAAGCCTGGCTCGCCGCACGCACGAGCAAGTCGGCATCATCGACGCGACCTCCAGTTTGGCGATATGGCCGTCTTCTTCAACCTCACGCCTCAATCGACCATCGTTGAAGCCGCGCGCGACATCCGCTTCCTTTCGCCGGTCACACTCAAACGCTACTTCGTGCCCGTCTCGGAACGCGTCCACGTCCTCTGCGGCACGACGCGTCCCAACTACATCGACAAGGTATCGATACCGGCGCTCGAGAACCTCATCCGCATGTCGAGGAGCCTGTTCCGCTACCTGCTGATCGATGTCCCGCCCGGCTTCAATCCCACGTCGATTGCCGCCGCAGAAGTCTCGACGACGACATACTTATGTGCTATGATAAACGGGGCATACGAAATCGACCACATGCGCAAGGCTCTCGAGATCTTCAAGGACTGGCCGGACGTCGAGACGCGTGCCAAAGTCATCTTCACGCGCGTTTCCCCCTGCACGGAGGACATGCGCCGCAAGCTTGAAACGCAGCTCGGCTACCCCGTCACGGCCATTATCCCGAACGAATACCTCGTGGTCTCCCACGCGGCGGACAATGGCCAGATGGCAACGGAAATCCAGCCGGATAATCCGCTGGCCAAGAGCGTCGACCGCCTGGCTGAGCAGATTGCCGGCCATCGCGTGCCAGCGAGGTGGTCCTCATGAAGGCACTCCTGGGCCATCCTTATCGCCGTTTTCTGCTTCAGCCTGCTGCTGATGCTGCTGTCCCTGCGCTCGCGTTCCCGCAGGATAAGACGCTGACGGCACGCATGAATTACTTCGCAGGGGTCAGCACCGAGCAGACGCAGCAGGCAAGGGGCGCGAGTCCCAAGGAAATGCTCGTCCATCTCGTCGAGAGCATCTCCACAGGCTCGGACGCCTCCAGAAAGGGCAGCGCATCGAACTCCTCATGCAGCAGGCTGACTGGCCGCTGCACGGCACGGAGTTTGAAGCCATCCTGCTGCTCTGGGGTCTGCTCGTGGGCTTCGTCACGTTCCTCGTGACGCTCAAGGGCGTGATGTTCTTCGTCGGTGCCATCGTCGCCATCCTGCTCGGCTTCCTGCTGCTCGCCCTGCGTATCCGCAGGCGACGCAAGAAATTCACGAACCAGCTCGGCGACATGCTGACGATGGTTGCGAACGCCTGCGTGCCGGTTTCAGCTTCATGCAGGCTTTCGAACTCATCTCCCGCGAGATGGACGCCCCGATGGGCAAGGAAGTCAAGCTTGTCGTCAACGAAGTCAATCTCGGCAACACCATCGAGTCCGCACTCAATAACATGCAGCAGCGCGTCGCTAGCCCCGACTTTGAGCTCGTCGTCACCGCAGTGCTGATCCAAAGGCAGGTGGGCGGCGACCTCGCCCAGATTCTCGATACGATCAGCGATACGATTCAAGAGAGAATCCGCATGCGGCGGGAGATTATGACATTAACGGCACAAGGACGTGCATCTGCATTAGTTGTTTCATGTATACCAATTGGGTTGGCAGTGGCTCTTTCTGTATTGAATCCAAGCTATTTAAAACCTTTGTTTGAGACAGAAATCGGCGAGATGTTTATTGTCGGCGCTATTATATTGCAATTGATAGGTTTTATTATCATCCATCGTATTGTAGATATCAGAATTTAATCTCTAGTAAGAGGGCGCATATGATGAAAAGATTCTACTCTTGTATAAAATCCTTACTGGTTTGTCAGAGTGCACAGGCATTGGTAGAATATACTTTGATTCTAGCGTTTGTTTCGATTATTGCACTGTGCTTCTATTACAATATCACGATTGATGAAAAAGGAAGAGAAGAATTACACTCATTTGTATTGTCTATCAAAGATGCAATTTATCGTATTTCAAATTTATTGAAACACGTATCAATATAGTATGTAATCCGAAAGGATTCACATAAAATAGAGTTTATTGCAAGATTATGTTTTAGGGAGGAGTTTACCATGGTTCTCGAAATTATGAAGTATTTGAAAGCTCGTTATGTGAGCGAAAAGGCACAGGGCATTGTAGAATATGCTCTGATCCTGGCATTTGTAGCTGTTATCGCAGCAGCATTGTTTACTAACAATGGAATCAAGGATCATATTATCAAGGTTTTTGAAAATATTGGTACTTTGCTTCAGAATGGTGAAGCTGCGTCTTCGCCTAATAAGCCGTGACTGATTTTTTGTCTAGTCAGACGAATGTTTTGTTTTAGTATGATAGGTTGAAAGAGGTAGAATTATGAGATTCCAAAAGGGACAATCCATTGTGGAATTTACATTAATCCTACCCCTTTTTCTTTTATTTTTATTCGCTCTTGTATATTTCTCAATGATATTTTTGGATTATATGACGTTGAGTACAGTATCCCGTAATAGTGCTCGTGAAGCAGCTGTGGTAACAAGTGAAACAGAATCGGCAAATGGTTATCCCACAATCCGAGAGCATTATAAACATCAGAAATTACCTGTCGATATTTATGATTGGGACCCTACTTCATCTGATTTTGTTATAGAGTACGTGCCATCAAAAAATACAAATGAACATGGTAATGTAAGGGTTACTGTCAAGGCCAAACTCAATGAGGATGGTTCTTGGTTATCGGGGATTCTTGATGCTTTGACTGACAATAAAAATACGAATAAATTAGATTTGCATATAACCTGTACGATGTACAGTGAAGATAATTGGAAAACACAGAAGTGATAAGAGGTGAGATGCGATGTCTTTATTGACGCGCCTGGGACGGGCGGCTGGAGAGAACCGTCAAGTCAATATCTTTGGTGTTCGCAGTGAAGGGCAGGACTCGGCGGCGGAGCGCTCGTATCAGGAAGTCAAGCAGCGTATCCATCAGCGCATTGTCGATGAGATGACACCGGACGAGCAGGCCATGCTCTCCTCGGTGCATCAGGACCCGCATCAGATCGAGACCTTGATTGGCGATTACTGCCAGCGCGTACTCGATGAAGACCCGTTTGCCATCCCGCAGGGTGAGAAGCCGCGGCTCATTGCCGATATCCGCGACGAAGTCCTGGGTCTCGGGCCGATTGAAGCCCTGCGCAAGGACGATTCCATCACCGAGATCATGGTCAACGGGCCGCATCAGGTCTTTGTCGAGCGCATGGGCAAGCTCGAACTGACCGATGCGAAATTCCATGACACGGCGCATCTCATGAACATCATCGAGCGCATCCTGACGCCGCTCGGCCGCCGCGTCGATGAATCCTCGCCGCTCGTCGATGCCCGCCTCGAAGATGGCTCGCGTGTCAACATCATCATCCCGCCGCTGTCGCTCATCGGCCCGTGCCTGACCATCCGCAAATTCTCCAAGACCCCGCTGACTGTCGACAATCTGATCTCTTTCGGCACGATGGATGAGAAGATGGCGACCTTTTTGCGTGCGTGCATCAAGCGCGCGTCAACATCCTCGTCTCGGGCGGCACGGGCTCCGGTAAAACGACGACACTCAACGTCATCTCGTCGTTCATCCCCGAAGGCGAACGCATCGTCACCATCGAGGATGCGGCCGAGCTTCGTCTGCAGCAGCAGCACGTCGTCACGCTCGAAGCCCGTCCGGCCAACCTCGAAGGCCGTGGCGCCATCACCATCCGCGACCTTGTGCGCAACGCCCTGCGCATGCGCCCTGACCGTATCATCGTCGGCGAGGTCCGCACGGGCGAGGCCCTCGACATGCTGCAGGCCATGAATACCGGCCACGACGGTTCCCTGACCACGCTCACGCCAACAGCCCGCGCGACGCCCTGTCGCGCCTGGAGACCATGGTCATGATGTCCGGCCTCGAATTGCCGGAACGTGCCATCCGCGAGCAGATTTCCTCGGCCATCGACTCATCCTGCACCAGTCCCGCATGCGCGACGGCAGCCGTAAGATCACTCATATCACCGAAGTCCAGCACATGGAAGGCACGACCATCACCACCCAGGATCTCTTCCGCTTCGAACAGACCGGCTTTGACAACAACGGCAAAGTCCTGGGCCACTTCATGCCTACAGGCATGCAGCCAGAATTCCTCGAGAAATTCGAGATCAGCGGCATCAAACTCCCCGAAGGCTTCTTCACCCCCGACGGCACCAATGAAATCACCTTCACCGGCGTCGCTTCTAAGCGCAGCGACGCCAAAGCCTTCTCCTCTGGAGAAGGTGTCAGCGCAGCTGACGGATGAGGTAGCCGGGGAATCGCGTCAGCGGTGGAAGAAATCCTTGGACGGTAGAGCGAAAAGATGGCGACGGCTTAGCGACGCTGTCCTTCGGGGAAAGTGGCCCGCAGGGCCGAAAGGGGAAGCCAACGGTACCATCATTGGTAAGCTGTGAAACTCGAACCAAGAAAGGAGCGTAAAGATGCTGAAAGTACTATTTGCCATATCGCTGACCGCCATCATCTTCCTCGTATTCTTCGGCATCATCCGGAGCATCGTACAGCCGAAGTCGACAATCCGCAAGCGCATGGCCAGCCTGGAAACGCTGGACGAAGCGAATGATCCCTTTGCCGTGCCGGCCTACGAAGCTGTCTCCACGGCTCAATCAGCAGAAAAAACGGGCGGCTTTGCGAAAACCATGGAAGAACTGGCCTCGCATCTGGTACCAAAGGGTCTGCGCCCCATCATCCAGAAACGCCTCGTACTCGCCGGCAAAGCCCGCGAATGGAGCGTAGCGGAGTTCTTTGGCAGCTGCCTGCTCGGCGCGCTCGTCATGTGGCTCTTTGCCACCGTACTCGTGCGTGGCGGCTCCTGGGCACCCATCCAGAAAACCATGATCGTTTTCCTGCTTGGCATCCTCGGCGGCCTGATGCCCGTCGTTTTTCTCAATACCACCATTGACCGCCGTCAGAAGCAAATCGAACGGCAGTTGCCTCAGGTTCTCGATCTGCTCTGCGTCAGTGTCCAGGCTGGCCTTTCCTTTGATGCAGCTCTCGCCAAGATCACGGCCCGCATGAAAGGCCCCTTCATCGACGAATGCCGCCGCCTGCAGGAAGACATCCGCATGGGCGTCGTGCGCCGCACCGCCATGCGCGCGCTCGCAGACCGTTGCGGCCTCGAAGACGTCTCGCTCTTCATGACCTCCATCATCCAGCCGAACGTCTCGGCACAAGTATGGGCAAGACACTCAAGAACCAGCCGACAACATCCGCGAACGCCGCCGTCAATACGTCAAAGCCCAGGCCATGAAAGCCCCCGTCAAGATTGTCTTCCCACTCGTCCTCTTTATCTTCCCCGCCATCTTCGTCGTCACCCTCGTACCGAGTTTGCTCTATCTGTTGAAGAACTTGTAAGCTGTCCCCTTCGGGGAAAGTAGCCGTCATTGGCATCTATCCTCGCTGAAATTCGCATGCTAAGGACTGGTTTCAGCGAGCCAGCATGTCCCTGCGAGCAGCCGCCCCTTCAGTCGCTTGCGCGACAGCTTCCCCAGAGGGGACGCCAAAGAGGAGGTGCCAGCGCAGCTGACGGATGAGGTCCTTGGATGGTAGAGCGAAAAGATGATGATGGTTTAGCGACGCTGTCCCCTTCGGGGAAAGTGGCCCGCAG
>ENA-OQBJ01000592-OQBJ01000592.1-human-gut-metagenome-genome-assembly--contig:-NODE-592-length-18480-cov-8.277066_pt1 | contig 18480 bp, 21 predicted proteins | sample MGYA00242743_ERZ504545 | MGnify/ENA primary metagenome ERZ504545 (study PRJEB26092, sample SAMD00036252) | human gut metagenome | host: Homo sapiens | study: EMG produced TPA metagenomics assembly of...
CAAGGCGGGCGTGGGCATGGTCTTTCAGGAGCAGTCCCTGATTGTTACCCTGAACGTGGCCCAGAACATTTTCTTTGGCCATGAAAAGGACTTCAGGAAGGCCGGCGTCATCAACTGGCCAAGATGAACCGGGCGGCCGCCGAGGTTCTGGCCGCGGTGGACATCACCAACATCAGCCCACCAAAAGGTCAGCGATCTGAACTTTGCCACCCGCCAGATGGTGGAGATCGCCAAGGTTATGAACGTCACCAAGCAGTCCGGCAGCGAACACTGTCTGATCCTGCTGGACGAGCCCACTTCCGTGCTCAACGAGGCTGAGGTGGAAAACCTCTACAAGCAGATGCGCAAGATCGCGGCCCAGGGCCATGCGGTCATCTTTGTCTCCCACCACCTCAACGAGATTCTGGAGGTCACGACCGCATCTATGTCTATAAGGACGGCACCAGCGTGGGCAGCCTGGACACAAGGGACGCCGACGAGGCCAAGCTGTACGAAATGATGGTGGGCCAGTCCACCACCACGGAGTACTACCATCTGGACCGCCAGACCGCACCCCAGGATGATGTACTTCTGGAGGCCAAAGACCTGGGCCTGCACGGAATCTTCAAGCATGTCAACTTCCAGCTTCACCGGGGAGAGGTGCTGGGCCTGTGCGGCGTGGTGGGCTTTAAGCCACGTATGGCGCCGTGAGCCGTTACGGCGTGGTTGCGTTTGGCTCGTCGCTCGACCAGGTGGGTCCCTTTGGCCGCACGGTCGAGGATGTCGCGCTGGCCATGAACGCGCTTACCGGCGCGGGCCACGATCCGTATGACTGCACCAGCCAGGATTGTGCCGTCGACTTTACCGAGCACCTCAACGACAGCATCGAGGGCAAGCGCGTGGGCATCATCCCCGCGTTTATGGAGGCCGAGGGCCTGACGCCCGAGGTCAAGGCCGCTGTTCAGCGCGCCGCCCAGGAGCTGCAGAACCAGGGCGCCGAGCTGGTCGAGGTCGACCTGCCGCACCTGGATGCCGCCATCGCCGCCTACTACGTCATCGGCCCGGCCGAGGCGTTCTCCAACCTGGCCCGTTTCGACGGTATTCGCTACGGCTATCAGGAGGAGGGCTGCGCCAACCTGTCCGACCAGAGCTCGCTTTCGCGCGCCCACGGCTTTGGCGCCGAGGCCAAGCGCCGCCAGATGCTCGGCGCCTACCTGCTGAGCTCGGGCGTGTACGACAAGTACTACTACGCCGCACAGAAGGCCCGCACGCTCATCACGCAGGACTACGACGCCGCGTATGCCAAGGTGGACACCATCCTCATGCCCGCCTCGCCGCGCACGGCCTTTAAGTTTGGCGAGATCAGCGACCCCACGCAGATGTATCTCTCCGACCTGTACACCATCTCGCTCAACATTTGCGGCAACGGCGGTATCTCGGTGCCGCTGGGCCTGGGCGAGGACAGCAAGCTGCCCGTTTCTGCCCAGCTGGTGGGACCTGCCTTTAAGGACCGTCAGCTGCTCACGTTTGCCCGCGCCCTGGAGCGCGGCTTTGCCGATGCCGCCACGGGTGCGCCCGCGCTTTCCGTCGCGCCCGATTTTGCCGGGAAGGGAGGCGAGCTGTAATGAAGGAGCTTTCCGAGGTCCTGCAGGATTGGGAGGCCGTGATCGGTCTGGAGATCCATACCGAGCTCACCGCACTCGATACCAAGATGTTCTGCAACTGCAAGCTCAGCCACGATGACGAGCCCAACGCCAACGTGTGCCCGGTGTGCCTGGGCCTGCCCGGCGCCCTGCCGGTGCCCAACAAGCGCGCCATCGAGAGCATCGTCAAGGCCGGTCTCGCCACCAACTGCGAGATCCAGCGCCACTCGATGTTCTACCGCAAGCACTACTTCTATCCCGATATGGCCAAGAACTTCCAGACCACGCAGGTCCGGTCGCCTTTGCCATGTATGGTCACCTGGATCTGGACGTGACCGGTCGCGGTGCCGCCGAGCGCCCCGACTGCGCATTTGGCGAGGCCGAGGCCCAGAGCCTGGCGAGCGCTCGGCCAATGCCGAGGGCCTGTCCACGTCCATGACGTCGACCATGCGCGAGGGCAACCAGCGCGCCGGCCATCTGGCCAGCTACGACGCGTCCAACCTGCAGATGCCCGAGCGTCGCGAGGACGGTTCCTACACGGTGCCCATCCGCATCCTGCGCATCCACATGGAGGAGGATGCCGCCAAGATGGTGCACGTGGGCGGTGCCGAGGGTCGCATTACCGCCGCTGCCGAGTCGCTCGTCGACTACAACCGCTGCGGCACGCCGCTGATTGAGCTCGTCACCGAGCCCGATCTGCGCACGCCCGAGGAGGCTCGCCTGTTTATGGAGAAGCTCCGCCGCATCTTTGTGACGCTGGGCATTTCGGACTGCTCCATGGAGAAGGGTTCCATGCGCTGCGATGGCAACGTGTCGCTGCGCCGCCGCGGCGAGACCAAGCTGGGTACCAAGACCGAGCTCAAGAACCTCAACTCGTTTAAGAGCCTGCATGACGGCCTTGCCTACGAGATCTGCCGCCAGGCAGAGGTGCTCGAGGAGGGCGGCATCATCTATCAGGAGACTCGTCACTGGGAGCCCAGCCGCAAGCGCACCGTGGTCATGCGTGTCAAGGAGACGGCCGACGACTATCGTCTGTTCCCCGACCCCGACCTGGCGCCGTTCGATTTGGACGACGAGTTTATCGACCGTTGTCGTGGCGAGATTCCCGAGCTGCCCGATGCCAAGCGCGCCCGTTTTGAGGCCGACTTTGGCATTAAGGCGGCCGACGCCGAGCAGATCGCCGGCGACCCCGAGTTTGCCGACTTCTTTGAGGCCGCCGCTGCCGGTATGGCCGGCAAGGAGGCCCAGACGGTCGCGAACCTGCTGGTGAACGAGATGATCGCCTACCTTAAGGGCGCGGGTGTGTCGCTCGCCGAGTCCGGCATTGCGCCGGCTCAGGTAGCAGCGCTGGCTAAGCTGCTGGCGACCGATGCCATCAGCTCCAACCAGGCGCACGAGGTCTTTGAGGCCATGGCCCAGACCGGCGACGACCCCAACAAGATTGTCGACGAGCGCGGCATGCGTCAGGTGAGCGATGCCGGCGCGCTGCAGCCGATCGTGGACGAGGTGCTGGCAAACTGTGCCGATCAGGCGCAGCAGTATCGTGACGGCAACCAGAAGGTCATCGGCTTTTTGGTGGGCCAGTGCATGAAGGCGAGCCGCGGCAAGGGCAACCCGAAGCTCTTCAACGAGTTGCTGAGAACGTCGCTCTCGTAGCTGCGAGGCCGGGGAAGCCCCGAGTCGCCGGGGTGTTTCCTCCAAATTTCAAACAGTCCTATGCAAGACGAAGGCCACATTTAGTGGCCTTCTTTGCATGCGGAACTCATTTGGAGCAAACACCCCGGCGACTCGGGGCTTCCCCGGCCAGACGACTCGGCCGTTCGGGTCAGGTGGGGCTGAATGGAATAGAGTGAATGGGCGCGCCGTTGGCGCGCCCATTTTTGTGCGGGTGACAAAGGGGCAGTCCCTTTGTCACATTGCAAATGGTCTTCCCTGCTTGTGGGACTTATGGGCCGTCCCTTTGTCGCCTCTTTATTGATGCTGGGAGCGCCAAGCGGTGGGGGTGGTGCCGGTGTGTTGCTTGAAGGCTTGGGCGAAGGCGGCCTGCTGAGGGTAGCCTAGACGCTCTGCCACCTGCGCTATCGTGAGCGCGCTATCGGCCAAAAGGTCCTGTGCTCGTTCCATACGACGTCTGCGAATGTAGCGCCAGGGACTCGCCAGTTTGGGCCTTAAAGGTGGCGCATAGCTTGGAGCGGCTTGTGTAGAGCCTCTCGGCCACTTCGTTGACACCCACACGCCTGCCTTTGTCGAGTGCGCACTCAATCATCGCCGTCGCTTCCTCGGCAATGGTCACGCTGGCGCGTGTGTCTGCCGCCTGCCGCGCCTGCTTGTGGGCCGCGCGCGAACAGGCGAGCTCCGCGACCATGGTCTCTACGATGCCTTGCATATAGACGTGTCCGCCTACGGTGCGGGCGCGTTCCTCGTTAATCCGACGCAGCGTGTGGCAGATGGCAGACGTCGCCTCCTCGTGCCATGGCTCGGCAAACGCCTCAAAGATTCCCGCGAACTCGGTGGGATAGCGGTGCTCCAGTTCGTCAAAAAACCCAGGCAAAAAGAGCACCGAGCGCGAGTGATAAAGCTGCCCTGCAAACAGCGGACTTAGCTCCTCGCCGCAGCTATCTTGGATAAAGCTGCACACCGCGCTGTTCGGCCACGGCCCGCGCAGTGGCTTAAGGTTCGCAGGCGTTATGCCAGCCTTGGGCATGCATGTAAGTGTGGGCGCGCTGACCTCGCTCACGCAGGCGTACGGCTCAGGTGTGTATTCGGCCAGGTACATATCGTGCGTCGGGGTAATGTAATGCTCCATGACGATGCAGGCAGGGGAGAGGGGCATGATCCATGCGCGTCCGTGCGCCCGATCGTTTGCCACCTCGCCGGTAAAGACGGCGCCCTTGCCGGTAAGCTCCAGGCCAAACTGCTCAAACTGCGGTGCATAGAGCTCGGTTATGTCGGTCGCTGCCCGCCGTATTTGCAAAAGCGTCCCTTTCCTTTGCAGAAACGTCCACGCCTGGCTCGATTGTGAGCCATGGCTAACACATCAATGATAAGTTCATTACGGTTAACTCTCAAGCCGTTAGAAGGAATCTCATGGCAAAGGGATCAAAAAAGGAAGGCGGCGGCATCGGCGAGCTGCTTGCATATGCCGGTGATCGTAAATTCCTAACGTATTTGGGCATGGCCCTCTCGGCGTTCTCGCAGCTGCTGGGCTTTGGCCCGTACGTCTGCATCTGGTTTGTTGCGCGAGATCTTATCGCCGTGGCGCCCAACTGGAGCGAGGCCACCGACATCTCGATGTATGGTTGGTGGGCTGTGGGCTTTGCCCTGGCGAGCATTGTGGTTTATTTCGTGGGACTCATGTGTACGCACCTGTCTGCGTTTCGCTGCGCGTCCAATATCCGCAAGGCTACGAGCGAGCATCTGCTTAAGCTGCCGCTCGGCTACTTTGACACGCACGCCACCGGTGAGCTGCGCCGTATCGTCGACGCTGCGCCGCCTCCACCGAGACGCTGCTCGCGCACATGCTGCCCGATATCGCAGGCGCCGCCGCCATGGTCGTGGGCCTGCTCGTGCTGCTTTTCGCCCTCGATTGGCGTTTGGGCGCGGCATGCTTAATCTCGGTCGTCGTTTCGTTTTGCGCCATGGCCACCATGATGAGCGGCAAGGGCGCCGAATTTATGAAGGCCTACATGGGCGCGCTGGTCAAGATGAACAAGACCGGCACCGAATACGTGCGCGGCATCCCCGTGGTCAAGGTGTTCCAGCAGACGGTCTACTCCTTTAAGGCGTTTCACGATGCGATCGCCGAATACGCCGACATGGCGCAAAGCTATGCGGGCACGTTCTGCCGAGGTCCGCAGGTGCTCAACCTTACCGCGCTCAATGGCCTCGTGGCATTTCTTTTGCCCGTGGCGTTGCTGTTGGCGCCGGGCGAGACGGACTTCGCGCACTTTATGGTCAACTTCACGTTTTACGCGATCTTTTCGGCCGTGGTGCCGACGGCCATGACCAAGCTCATGTTTGTGGGCGAGGCGTCTCAGATGAGTGCCGATTCGCTGGCGCGCATCCGAAGCGTTATGGATTCCAAGCAGCTCTCCGTGCCCGCCCTGCCCAAGCACCCTGCTGGCAGCGATGTGCGCTTTGAGGACGTGAGCTTTACCTACGAGGGTGCCGAAGCGCCTGCCGTCAACCATGCGAGTTTTAGCGTTCCCGCAGGTAGCACCCTCGCGCTGGTGGGTCCTTCGGGCGGCGGCAAGTCAACCTGCGCCAGCCTGATTCCTCGTTTTTGGGATGTTTCCGCAGGTCGAGTGCTCGTAGGTGGTGTGGACGTTCGCGATATGGATCCGCACGAGCTTATGGACCAGGTCGCCTTCGTGTTCCAGACCAACCAGCTGTTCCGGCAAACACTTGCCGATAACGTGCGCGCCTCCAAGCCTGGAGCCACTGACGACGAAGTGCGCGCGGCCCTCTCCGCGGCCCAGTGCGACGATATCGTGGCCAAGCTCCCGCAGGGCATCGACACCATGCTCGGCGCCGGCGGGGCGTACCTTTCGGGCGGCGAGGTCCAGCGCGTGGCACTTGCCCGCGCGATCCTTAAAGACGCGCCTATCGTGGTGCTCGATGAGGCCACGGCGTTTGCCGATCCCGAGAACGAGGCGCTCATCCAGCGCGCCTTTAGCAAGCTGGCGGCGGGTCGCACGGTCATTATGATCGCGCACCGACTCTCGACTGTAGTGGGCGCAGACCAAATCGTGGTGCTCAACCAGGGCAGCGTGCAGGAGACTGGCACCCATGCCGAGTTGCTGTCCCAAGAGGGTCTGTATGCAAGATGTGGGCCGAATACGAACAGGCCGCGAGCTGGAAAATCACTGCAGCGACCGCGGATGCCGCCGTCACGAAGGGAGGCGAGGCCTAAATGTTCGCCTCATTCCAAAAGAAGTATTTCCTATCCGATAAAGGCGTCGCCGGCGTAAAACGCGGCATTTTCTGGACCACGCTCACTAATCTCATTACCATGGCCGGCATGGGCTTTTTATTCCTGGTTATGGCCGGCTTTGTCGAGCATCTCGCCAGCGGGGCTGACCTGCCGGATGCCCTGCCGATCGTGGGCGGCCTCCTGGTCTTTTTTGTGTTGCTCTTTGCTTCTAACTGGCAGCAGTATTACTACACCTACTGCATCTTTTACGAGGAGTGCGGCAAGCAGCGCATGGGGATTGCCGAGCGCTTGCGCAAACTGCCGTTGTCGTTTTTTGGCCGTCGTGATCTGGCCGATCTAACCGAAACCATCATGGGCGACGTTCAGACTATGGAGCACGCCTACAGCCACGTGCTGGGAGAGCTTTGGGGTGCCGTCATCGCAAGCGCCATTGTGTTCGTGGCGTCGCTGTTCTTTTGCTGGCAGCTGGCGATCGCGGCGTTTTGGAGCGTTCCCATGGCCTTTGCCGTGCTGTATCTAACACGCGGCCCCATGACCCCGGTGTTCGACCGCGTGCGCGCCGAGAAGGTCAAGGTCACCGAGGCGATCCAGGAGACGCTCGACTGCGTGCGCGAGATTCGCGCCACCAACCAGGAGGCCCATTATCTTGAGGGCTCAACGCCGTGATCGATGCCGAGGAGCGCGAGACCACCAAAGGCGAGCTCGCCAACGGGCTTTTGGTCAACTCCGCCTTTGCCATCCTGCGCCTGGGGATTGCCACCACGTTGGTCACGGGCGCTGCGATGGTCGCCTCCGGCCGGGTCGACTTTTTGGTGATGTTTGCCTTCCTGCTCATGGTGAGCCGCATCTATGCGCCCTTCGATCAGGCACTGATGCTGATGTCCGAGCTGTTTGCCGCCGAGTCGTCGGCCAAGCGCATGCGCTCCATCATGGAAGAGCCCGTGGCGCGGGGCAGCGAGCAGTTTGAGCCCGTAGGTCATGACGTGGTGTTCGATCACGTGGCATTTGGTTATGGTGCGGGCGAGGACGGCCGCGCCGGCGAGAAAGTTCTTACCGATGTGAGCTTTGCCGCCAAAGAAGGGGAGGTCACGGCACTGGTCGGTCCTTCGGGTTCCGGTAAGTCCACGGTGAGCCGCCTGGCCGCGCGCTTTTGGGACGCCACCGAAGGCGCGGTCACCGTGGGCGGCGTGGATGTTGCGAGCGTGGATCCCGAGGTGTTGCTGCGCGACTACGCCATTGTGTTCCAAGACGTGTTGCTCTTTGACGACACGGTGATGGGAAACATCCGCCTCGGGCGTCGTGGCGCCACCGATGAGCAAGTGCTTGCGGCTGCGCGCGCCGCCAACTGCGACGAGTTTGTGAGCCGCATGCCGCAGGGATATGACACCATGATTGGCGAGAATGGCTCCAAACTCTCCGGTGGTGAGCGCCAGCGCATCTCCATCGCCCGTGCGTTGCTCAAAGACGCGCCGATCGTGTTGCTGGACGAGGCGACAGCGAGCCTGGATGTGGAGAACGAGACCGTGGTACAGCAGGCGCTCTCCCGCCTGCTCGCAGGCAAGACGGTTATCGTGATCGCCCATCGTATGCGCACGGTAGAAAATGCCGATAAGATCGTTGTGCTCAAGGATGGTGTGGTGGCCGAGCAGGGCGCTCCGGCGCAACTCAAAGCAGTGGGTGGAGAATTTGCCCGCATGGTTGCGCTGCAAAAGGAAGCAGCTACCTGGCAGTTGTAAGAAGGGGCAAAGGGACAGTCCCTTTCTCACATTGACAATCGGTTACTCCGCATCGTTAATTTTCAAAAGGTTAGCCATGGCTGACCTAGATAGTTAGATAAAATTGAGATATTTCAAAAGCGTGCTCGAGCAAACTTGTTTACTCGGGTGCTGAGGCACCATGCCGCGTCCAATGCGGCAAAAGGGAGAAGCAACATGAAGAAGTCGACGTTTAACACCCTGCTTGTCGGTGGCGGTTTTCTGCTCGGTACGGCCGGCATCAAGCTGCTCACCAGCGCTCCGGTAAAGAACGCCTGCGTACAGGGTATCGCGTGCGGCATGCGCATCAAGAACGGCTACCAGGACATGGTCGAGCAGGCCAAGGCTAATGTCGACGACATGGTTGCCGAGGCTGCTTACATCACCCAGAGCGAGGCCGCTGCTGACGAGGCAGCCGAGTAACGCTCCCAGGCACAAACTATGAGATTCTCGATTATTAGCGAGATCCCCGGCAGGACCCGTCTTCAATTGGCGGGTCCTGTGCCAGAGAGCGATCTCGATGCACTTCTTAAGCTTGGCGGCGACATCGACGGCGTGCACAAGGTGCGCGTCTACGGCCGCATCGGCCAGATGGCACTCGAATACGACGAGTCGCGCCGCGATGCCGTGCTGGCCGCCGTCGGTGCGCTCGACGCTCAGGCCATCGCCGACGCAAAGACGGGTTACGTGATGCAGCTTGAGCCACGCAAGCACAAGCTCGTCATGGATCTTGCCACACTTATCGGCGCCCACTACGCGCGCCGCTGGTTCTTGCCGACGCCTCTGCGTGCGGTGTTTGTCGTGGCCGGTTACATGGCATTTTTGCGCGCTGCCCTTCATGAGCTCGCGCAGCCGCGCCTGACCGTTCCCGTGCTCGACGCTTCGGCCATCGGCATTTCGTTCGTCAAGCGTGATGTCGACACCGCGGGCCAGACGATGTTCCTGCTCAATGTGGGCGAATTGCTCGAGGACTACACCCGCGCCATGAGCGAAAACGAGCTCATCAACTCGCTGCTCGACGTGCCTGATAAGGCACAAAAAGTGGTCGGCGACACCGAGGTGAGCGTTGCCGCCACCGAGCTTGAGCCCGGCGATCTGGTCGCCGTACGCACTGGCATGTCCATTTGCATCGACGGCGTGGTCGAGCAGGGGAGCGCCATGGTCAACCAGGCGACCCTGACCGGCGAGCCGCTTGCCGTCGAGCGCAGCGTGGGCGACGACGTGTTCGCCGGCACCGTCGTGGAGGACGGCAGTATCCTGGTGCGCGTGCGCGCCAACACGGCACAGACCAAGCTGCGCTCGATTGTCTCACTCGTGCAGACGGCCGACTCGCTCAAGTCCGAGGGCCAGTCGCACATGGAAGACCTCGCCAACAAGATCGTCCCGTGGAACTTCCTGCTCGCGGGCCTTGTCGCTCTCACCACGCGTAGCCTCATTAAGACCTCGGCGGCGCTGATGGTCGACTACTCGTGCGCACTCAAGCTCACGGGTTCCGTCGCCGTCATGACTGCCATGAGCGATGCTGCCAAGATGGGCGTCATGGTCAAGGGCGCGAAGTACTTTGAGTCGTTTGCCAAGGCCGACACCATTGTGTTTGATAAGACCGGCACGCTCACCGAGGCACAGCCGCGTCTAGCTTGCGTGCTCACCACCGATGGCTGGAGCGATGACGAGGTCCTGCGCCTTTCCGCTTGCTTGGAGGAGCATTTCCCGCATCCGGTGGCGCGCGCCGTCGTCAACGCTGCTCGCGAGCGCGGGCTCGAGCACCGCGAGCGCCATGCCGCCGTCGAGTACATCGTGGCGCACGGCATCGCTTCGTCCATTGAAGGGCGTCGCGCGATTATCGGCTCGGCACACTTTGTGTTTGAGGACGAGAGCGCGAAGCTCGATTCCGACATTAAGGAGCGCATTGAGTCCCAGATGCAGGGCCTGTCGCCGCTGTACCTGGCGGTCGACGGCAAGGTCGTCGGCGTGCTCGGCATCGAGGATCCGCTCAAGCCCGGGGTCCGTGAGGCCATCGCCGACTTGCATGCGCTGGGCGTCAAGCATGTCGTTATGCTCACGGGCGATTCGGAGCGCACGGCCGAGCGCATTGCGCGCGAGGCGGGTGTCGACGAGTTTAAGGCCGAACTGCTGCCCGAGGACAAGTACGCGTATGTGGAGCGCATTAAGGGCGAGGGGCGCCACGTTGCCATGGTGGGCGACGGCGTCAACGATTCGCCGGCGCTGGGCCTGGCCGATGTGGCTTGGCCATGGGTGGCGGAAGCGACATCGCCAAGGAGGTCGCCGACATCATCCTGGCGGATACCGATCTGGCCGCAATCGTGCGCCTGCGCCGCATGAGTCAGGGGCTTATCGACCGTCTGACGAGTTCGTATTCCAAGGTGATGCTCACCAACTCGGCGCTGTTGGCATTGGGTATTACCGGCATGATCACTCCGCAGACGTCGTCACTGCTGCACAACGCTCGACGATCGCCTACAGCCTGGGCAACGCCAAGGCGTACCTGCGTTAGCAGACGTGTTCGCCCACGTTATCTGGCCTGCGCCCAGACGGCATCGGTGTCGTCCAGGCGCAGGCCTTTTGCATTTGACCATTCGCTAGCCTCTCTATATAGTGTTGCTAGCGGTGCTAGCAATTGAAGGGAGCGGGATCAACGTGGGCGCTGTTAACGGCATGGCGCAGGTGAATGTTCGCGTGGACCGCTCGGTTAAAGAGCGTGCCGAGGAGGCGCTGCGGCTTTCGGGCGGGACGTTGCCCGAACTCATCAGGAAGGTCGTGGCAAAGGTTGCGCAGGGTGGCGGTTCGTGCGAGGAAATCCTTGAGGCCGTTAGCGACCGGCAACCCGGCGCTGTGCTAGATTCTCCGTTTGCCGCTTCCTGGGCGGCGGCGGATCGGCTTTACGCGGATCTGGACATCGATACGTCGCCTACATCCGATGACCGCGATTGGGACACAATCTATTCCGAAGCCATGGACGAGCGCTATCGCCAAAAGGGGATGATCCTGTGAGCGGGGCTCCCCTCAAAATAATGGTGGATGCCAACGTATGGGTTGATTCGTTTTGCGTCGACCATGCCGAGTCGCTTGCCGCGCGTGCGTTTATTGGGCGGGCGACGGAGACGGGGGCGTTGCTGTTCTTTCCGGTGCATATCGCTAAGGACGTGCTGTACGTTGTCCAACACGAGCTGAAGCGTAGCGTTCTTGCCAGCGGGGGAGCGCTCGACGAGGCTTCTGCCCGCGCGATTGGCGATGCGGCGCTGGCGTTTGTTCGGAATATGACCGAAAACGCCACGGCTGTGGGTGCAGATGCGTCGGATCTTTGGCTGGCTGACAAATATCTGACGCTCCATCGCGATTACGAGGACAACTTGGTGCTCGCCGCATGCAAGCGCGCGGCAGCCGATTACCTGGTAACCAACGATCGCAAACTGCTCGAACATGCCGATCTTGCAGCAAAGACACCTCGTCAAATGATGCCGATTCTTGCTTTGGCCGAACGCGGCGGCGCGGCTATCGGTTGACGCGAACTGTTTGCGGGCCTCTTGGACGACGATGCGCCAAGGGACCCGCGTCTGCTATTTACAAAAGCTCGGCCTTAATGGCGGGACTTTCTGCGAGCTGCTCGGCTGCCTTTTCGTCGGAGCTGTCGAGTGCTGCCAGACTGCGGTAGACCCACTCGTTGACCTGGGTGTTCTTGACGCCTGCGGCCTGCATAAGGGCGCCTACCTCGCGGATTGCTGCGAGCAGATCGGCTTTGGGACCCGCGAGCTCGACCTCGATGCCGTGGTAGGCGGCCACGCCGCGGTTCTCACTCACGTGGTCGATAAAGCCCTCGACGGTCTCAAGCTGCTGGGCGAGAGCAGCATCATCGTCAGCGTCCAGCGCAACGAGTGCGTTCGATACCGTGAGGGCGGGATGTCCGCAGGGGACAAAGCCTTCGATGACATCCATAGCTTCGGTAATGGTTGAGCCCAGGCCTGCGAGGGCATTGACGAGTTGCTGCTTGGTATCCATAACGGTCCTTTCGACGGGTTAATTTTGCTTGGCGAAAATATACGTGACGCGATCGGTAGCAAAAGTGCGAAGTGCGGTGCACATTAGGGTCTTCACAGCTCGTGCATAGAGCAGCTGTCTGCCTTTAGAACGTGGTAAGATAGCTATCCACGAGCGGGGCATGCCCCGCGTGTTCTTTGAAAAGTCGACGGCTGTTGGGTGCTTGTGTGCCCGATGCCATCCAGACTTTCCCGACATTCGGGGGCGACTGGTTTCGACACGATAGCTCTGAGAGAGGAAGCAAGCCGAGGTCTCCTCGCCTCGTTAAACAGGGGTACCGTCAAATTGAATTGACAACAACTCTTCTTTTGAGCCTATGGCTCTCGCTGCTTAGTTTATAGCGGCGCGTCAACCCGGTGATTTCCCCGACACCGGCGCGACGTCATGTTAGGGGAATGCTCCTGCGCACGTAATCGGTATGGCGCGGGCTAAGACCGAACCGGTTGGGATGCTGCGAGCGTGTCGCTGCGCGCAAAGCGTCCGAGACTAAACCAGCGACTGAGCTTGGAGATGCCAATCAGGGGGCTTTCGTGGACCGGAGTTCGATTCTCCGCGCCTCCACCAATAGTTACAGGCAGGTAGATATTCGTATCTACTGCCTTTTTATTTCTAGCCCGTACCGCGGAGAATCGAACTCTATGCAGGGCGCGGGCGTAAGCAAACGCAAAGCGTTTGTAGCGAGCGGGCGAGGACGCCGGCAGGCGGCCGAAGCCGGTGCGTATTTGCGAAGCAAATACGCGGATTCTCCGCGCAAAGCTTCAGCCCAATATAGATGCGATGTTTATCGAATTTCAGCTGGCCTCGCCCAGCATCAACGGATCCCCCGTACCGCGGAGAATCGAACTCTATGCAGGGCGCGGGCGTAAAGAAAACGCCTCAGTGACGCAGAGTGGGACGCGTTTTCCCAATGACTGCCCAGGCGGAAACCGCATCCCGGAATCTAAGCTCGGAATGGGATACATTTTCCGGATGACGCCTCAAGTGGAAGCTGCGACCCGGAATCGAGCCGTAGAGTGGGACATGCTTTCCCCATGGCAACCCAGGTGGAAAGCGCATCCCGGAATCGCCCCTCAGAACGGGACGTGCTTTCCGCCAGCCGCCCCCTCAACTCCAAAACCCATGCGCCCTCCATCCAAAACTGGGTAGAAGAAAGTCAAAACGCAATCGCAGGAGTCAATATGACTGCAGAAGATAAGGCAAAGAACGCCGGCAAGGTCGCGCTCGTCTTGGAGGGCGGCAGTTTTCGTGGGCAGTTTACCGCCGGCGTGCTCGACGTTCTCATGGAGGCCGGTGTCGAAATTCCGGCGGTGTACGGCGTCTCGGCCGGTGCGCTCAACGGCGTCAACTACAAGTCGCACCAGATCGGCCGCACCAACCGAGTCAATTTGACCTTCTGCAACGACAGCCGCTACATGGGCGCCGCGTCGTTTGCGTCCACGGGTTCCATCGTGGGTTACGACTTTATCTTCAACGACGTCCAGGACCGCCTGGATCCTTTTGATAACGAGACGTTCGACGCCAGCCCTATCGAGATGTACGCCGTCGCGACGGACATGCTGTTTGGAACCGCTGCCTACCTGCCGGTCAAAAGCGCCGTGCTCGACCTCGACGCCGTGCGCGCCTCGACGTCGCTGCCGCTGGTGACGCCGCCGGTCGAGATTGACGGGCACAAATACGTCGACGGCGGCGTGGCCGATTCGGTTCCTATCGAGCATGTGCTCGAGGAGGCGGGCTTCGACCGTGCGGTCGTCATCGTCACCCAGGACCGCTCGTATGAGAAAAAGCCCTACGAGTTTTTGCCGGCGGCGCGCGCCCGTTATGCTGACTACCCCTATCTGCTCGAGGCTATCGAGACGCGCCACGACCGCTATAACCTCCAGCGCATGCACCTGTGGAAGTATGAGCGCGATGGCCGCGCGTTGGTCGTCGCTCCGCAAAAGCCGGTCGAGGTCGGCCATGTCGAGCATGATCCAGTAAAGCTGCTCGATCTGTATATTCAGGGTCGCCAGGAGGCAAAGCGTTTGCTCGCGGAGATCCAGGAGTTTGTTGAGCGCTAGCGCTGCAACGTCACGGCTCGTGGATGACATGTGCAGAAACTCTGGTCGGAGCCAAAATACCTGTTGACTCGTACGGCGAGCGGGGTAATATGGACGGGTTACTTGCAGAGCCCCGTGAATCTCTGTAACAACACGTACTGTACATGGAGGAGTCTAAGTGATTTCGAAATCGACTCACTACGCCAAGCAGGGCGAGGTCCAGCGCAACTGGGTTCTCGTCGACGCCGATGGTGCTGTCCTGGGCCGTCTTGCCACCCAGATCGCAATGATCCTGCGCGGTAAGAACAAGCCCCAGTTCACGCCCAACAGCGACTGCGGCGACTTCGTTGTCGTCATCAACGCCGATAAGGTCCAGCTTACCGGTAACAAGGCCGACACGAAGACCTATTATCGCCACAGCGGCTACAACGGTGGCCTCAAGGCTGAGAGCTTCCGCCAGGCTATGGAGAAGCACCCGGAGAAGGTCATCGAGCGCGCCGTTCGCGGTATGCTGCCCAAGACCACCCTCGGCCGTGCCAGATGACCAAGCTTAAGGTCTACGCTGGTGCCGAGCATCCGCATGCTGCCCAGAACCCCACGAAGATTGAGCTGGAGGCTTAAAGATGGCTGAGAACACCGTTGTCTACCAGGGTACCGGCCGTCGTAAGAACGCCGTCGCCCGCGTCCGTCTCGTCCCCGGCACCGGCAAGGTGACCATCAACAAGCGTGACGCCGAGCAGTATTTCGGCCGTCATCAGCTCGTTGAGAACGCCCTTGCTCCCTTCAAGGTGACCGACACCGCCGGTCAGTTCGACGTTATCGCTCTGTGCGATGGCGGCGGCATCTCCGGTCAGTCCGGCGCTCTGCGCCTGGGCATCGCCCGCGCTCTTCTGAACGCTGGCGACTACCGTGCTGACCTCAAGAAGGCCGGTTTCCTTACGCGCGATGCTCGCGTGGTCGAGCGCAAGAAGTACGGCCTCAAGAAGGCCCGCCGCGCTCCCCAGTTCTCCAAGCGCTAAGGTTTTATCTCCTTTCGAGATACAATGTACAAGCGGGGCCTGCCGATTCCTCGGCGGGTCCCGCTTTTCTTTTTCGACTAGGGTGGGCGGTTGCATATCGCCTGCTAGGGAAGGAGCGATCCTATGCCCCAGAACATCTTCGGTACCGACGGCGTCCGTGGCGTCGCCAATGCCGACCTCTCGTGCGACCTTGCGTTTCGCCTGGGCCGCGCGGCGACCAAGTTCCTTGGTCCGGATATCTGTGTCGGCCGCGACACGCGTCTTTCGGGCACTATGCTCGAGAGCGCTCTGACCGCCGGCATCATGGCCGAGGGCGGCCGTCCGCACTGCTGCGGCGTCATCCCCACGCCTGCCGTGGCGCTGCTCACCGTCCAGAATGAGCTCGACGGCGGCATCGTCATCTCTGCTTCGCATAATCCGCCGGAGTTCAACGGCATCAAGTTCTTTAGCCGCAAGGGCATGAAGCTTCCCGATGCGGTCGAGGAAGAGATCAGCGCCTGGGTCATGTCCGAGGAAGCCATGGCTGCCGACACGCTGCCGACCGGTGCCGGCGTGGGCCACATCATCAAGATGAAGGACGCTCGCAAGGCATACGTCGACCACGCCATCGATACGCTTGATGGCCTGAGGCTCGATGGCCTGGTCGTTGCCGTCGACTGCGGTCACGGTGCTTCCTGCCAGACTACGCCCGCCGCGCTGCAGCGCCTGGGTGCCACGGTCCATGCCATCAACACCGATTACTGCGGCACCGACATCAATGTCGAGTGCGGCTCCACTCACCTTGAGCCCCTGCGCGAGCTTGTGCTGCGCACCCATGCTGACATCGGCCTGGCCCACGACGGCGACGCCGATCGCGTGCTCTTTGTGGACAGCGAGGGCAATGAGATCGACGGTGACTACATCCTGGCTATCTGCGGTTCTGACCTCGCCGCCCGCGGCAAGCTCGCCAACTCCGAGATCGTCTCGACCGTCATGTGCAACCTGGGCTTCTCCATCGCTATGAAGGAGCAGGGCTTCGAGATGGTTCAGACCGCTGTGGGCGACCGCTATGTTCTTGAGCGTATGCTCGCGGACGGCGCCGTCATCGGCGGCGAACAGTCCGGCCACATCATCTTCCTGGAGCACAACACCACCGGTGACGGCCTGGTGACGGCTCTGCAGCTGCTGGCCGTGCTCAAGCGCACCGGTCGTACCCTCACCGATCTTGCCGGCATCATGAAGAAGTACCCGCAGGTACTCGTTAACGTGCATTCCGACAACAAGGCTGGTCTGGACGATTGCCAGCCATCTGGGATGCCGTCGCTGCTGCCGAGAAGGAGCTTGACGGCCGCGGCCGCATTCTGGTGCGCCCGAGCGGTACTGAGCCGCTGGTCCGCGTGATGGCCGAGGCCGAGACGCACGAGCTGACCCAGCGCGTTGTCGACGACATCGTCGAGGTTGTCAAGCGCGAACTTCCCTAATGGTCAAAAACGGGTGCCAAGTGGTAAACTGTTAAGGTTATTTTGATTGATCGGTATGTCCGAGGGGGAGCATGTTCACTAAAGTCCTAAGGTCTTTTGGTATGCGTGGTCGAGTCCTTACGCTGGATGCTCCCATCTCGGGCGACGTCATTCCGTTGTCCGAGGTCAATGACCAGACATTTGCCACCGGCCTTTTGGGCCAGGGCGTGGCGATTCAGCCACTGGAACGCGTGTGATTGCACCGGCTGATGCCAAGGTCGAGGCTATTTTTCCCACGGGACACGCCGTTGCGCTTAACACGGTCGATGGCTTGGACGTGCTCATCCACGTTGGTTTGGACACTGTTCAGCTCGAGGGCAAGTACTTTACCGTACATGCGCAAGTGGGTGACATCGTCCATAAGGGCGATGTACTCATTGAGTTCGATCGCGAGGCAATTGCTGCCGAGGGCTACGATGTGACGGTTCCCATCTTGGTGTGCAACTCCGTTGAGTTCTCGAGCATCAAGGGCTCCGTTGGCGAGCATGTCAAGGAGATGGACCAGCTCATCGTTGCTCGCGAGCGCTAGCAAGTGCACGTGGCCATTAGCCTACAATTCAAACACGTTTACGGAGGCGCCCTTGAAAGAGGACGCCCTCCGTGGCAAGATGGGATTTGTCCGAAGCTAAAAGGCTTTGGGTCACCGTGGACGGGCAGGGGCCTCGACGCGGTTAGACACGAGACACATACATTACGCGACCTCGCCCTGGTGGCCGCACACGTTGGTTGCGGCCGACGCGGGCCGCGGGCAAGTGCTTGTAAGGGGACCTTGCCTCTCTTGTACGAGAAAGGACGCGTAATGAAGATCATTAAAGCTAAAGACTACGAGGATATGAGCCGCAAGGCCGCCAATATTATCTCGGCGCAGGTTATCCTCAAGCCCGATTGCGTGCTGGGCCTTGCCACCGGCTCCACCCCGATTGGTGCCTACAAGCAGCTCGCTGCTTGGTACAAGAAGGGCGACGTCGACTTTGCCGAGGTCAGCACCTACAACCTGGACGAGTATCGCGGCCTTTCGCACGACGATCCCCAGAGCTATCACTACTTCATGCGTGAGAACTTCTTCGATCACATCAACATCGACCTGAACAACACGCATGTGCCCGACGGTTCCAACCCCGACGCCGCCGCTGCCTGCTCTGAGTACGACAAGATCGTCGCCGCCGCCGGTTACCCGGATCTGCAGCTGCTCGGCATTGGCAACAACGGCCACATCGGCTTCAACGAGCCCGATGACCACTTCTCCAAGGGTACGCACTGCGTCGACCTCACCGAGAGCACCATTCAGCCAACAGCCGCCTGTTCGACAGCATCGACGATGTTCCCGTCCAGGCCTACACCATGGGTACCCAGACCATCATGTATGCCCGCATGATCCTGGTCGTCGCCAACGGCGAGGCCAAGGCTCAGGCTGTGCATGACATGTGCTATGGCCCGGTTACGCCGAGTGCCGGCTTCGATCCTGCAGCTGCACACCAACTGCGTTGTCGTTGCCGACGAGGCCGCCCTTTCGCTCTGCGAGTAGCGCGAACCTGCACCTCGACATAGCCTTGCCTAAGGC
>ENA-OQBJ01000594-OQBJ01000594.1-human-gut-metagenome-genome-assembly--contig:-NODE-594-length-18469-cov-2.496674_pt1 | contig 18469 bp, 23 predicted proteins | sample MGYA00242743_ERZ504545 | MGnify/ENA primary metagenome ERZ504545 (study PRJEB26092, sample SAMD00036252) | human gut metagenome | host: Homo sapiens | study: EMG produced TPA metagenomics assembly of...
AAAAAGAGCGGATAGTTTCCGCTCTTTTCCTTACCTTCTATATCCCGGTCCGGGCAGTAGTAATCATCCCGGCTGCTCTGCCGGTATCCACCGCAGCCATAGCCTCTGCCGTAGCTGCCGTCACGGGAGTCCCGGCTCACGGTCTGTCTTGGGCCCGGCACCAGCCATTCCAGCTGCTGTCACTGTTATCGGCAAATACACTGTAGCCGCCAAGAGAAATCAGACCAGCAGCAGCCAGGGAAATGATCAGGGTGCTTTTCTTCATGAAATCATCCCTCCTTCTTTGTAAATGAAGAGGTCTATGCCTCTTCATTTATTATACCATGGTCCGGAAGCCCTGCCCCATGAGACAGCGATTCTTTTTTTCCGGCCCTCAGGACTTGACGTCCGGCTCTTTGCTGAAGTTTCATCGGCAAACCATTTATCGTAAATCTTATCATATCCGCCGTTCTTCATCAGCTTATCCAGGGCTCATTCACCTTTTCCCGGAGGCCTTCATCTTTCTTGCTCACCATCATGACAAATCCGCCGGAACCGCTGATAATGCCGGCAGGCTTCAATGTCTCCGATGCGCCGTGGGCCAGGTAGAAGCGGGCCACCGGCTTGTCCAGGATCAGGGCGTCTGCCTCGTTGTCCTCCACCGCCTTGATAAGCTGGTCGTGATAATCATACTCCTTCACTTCGGCGCCGTACTGTTTCGCTGTTCCTACATAGACCGTACCCTTTTCCACAGCCACTTTTTTCCCTTTCAGGTCTTCCGGTCCCCTGATCTCATTGTCCTCTTTCCGGGCCAGGATGGAAACATTTTCCTTGCTGTAGTAAATATTGCTGAAATCTACCTTGTCCGCCCTATCCTGGGTCATGTCTACGGCTGCCACCGCTATGTCCGCCTTATTGGCCTGAAGGGCCGGTACCATTTCATTGAAAGGCATGCTTTCATACACCACCTGAGCTCCCAGCTCCTTTGCCACGGCACCGGTGATATCCACGTCAAAGCCTACGATTTTCCCTTCTTTGTCCTTGTACACAAAGGGCGGATAGGTAGCCACGCAGGCCACCTTCAGCTCCTTCTTCGCCGGCGCTGAAGCTGCCTTCGAAGCAGCCTGCTTTTCGCCGCCGCAGCCGGACAGGCCGGCCATCATGCACAGGGCCAGCGCTGCTGCTCCTGCTTTCATCCATCTGTTCATACAAAACACCTCCCGAAAAACCCACCAAGTGTTGTCTTCATTATATAGGGCGGAAATTGAATTATCAAATAGGAAATGAGAGGGACCGCCTGCTTTCCCGGGTTCAGAAGCTCCCACCAGTCCGCCAGTAATCCTGCCGACTAAAAAACCGGGCCCCTTTGAGCCCGGTTTCCTTATATCAATTATTTCTTTCCTTCATTGCCAAACCACTTGGTGTAAATCTTATCATAGGTGCCGTTGTCCTTCAGTTCCTTCAGGGCCTTGTTGACAGCAGCCTGCAGTTCCTTGTTGTCTTTCTTCATGGCAAATACCATGCCTTCTGCGTCTTTGGCAGTGCCCACGATCTTCAGGTCTTTGTCAGCGCCCTGTTTCAGGTAGTACATACCCACCGGCTGGTCGATAACCACTGCATCCAGGGTCTTTGCCTGCAGTTCCATGAAGGCCTGGGAGTTGGAATCCAGCTGCTTTACATTGGCTGCCTTGCTTCCTGAGCCACTTTCACCTGCTGGGTGCCTACCTGGCGCCTACGTTCTTTCCTTCCAGATCAGCCCAGTCTTTAATGCTGTCATTGTCTTTGTTGACAACGATGACGAAGCCGTCCTGGGTGAAATAAGGATCCGAGAAGGCTACCTGTTTCGCTCTTTCAGGAGTGGCATTGAGGCCGGCAGCAATGAGGTCGATCTGACCGGACTGTACGGCCGGGATGAGGGCATCAAAGCCCATGCTCTTGAATTCCATCTTGCTGCCCATCTGTTTGATGATGGCATCCGTCAGGTCAAGATCAAAGCCTACATATTTATCGTCCTTTGTAAATTCAAAGGGCGGGAAGGTGGTTTCTGAACCTACACGGATGACCGAAGGAATGCCGTTCTTGGAGGAAGAAGAGCTGCTGCTTGAACTTCCACCGCCGCAGCCTGCTGCGCCAAATACAGCGGCCATAGCGCCTAATGCCAATGCGATTTTTAATTTCTTACCCATCATGACAAATCATCTCCATACAGATATTTTCACTGATTGGAAGCTCCCCTATGAATTTTTATTCAGGCTTCCTGTTTTCCTTTCATAAAGACATCCGGAATCTTTCGTTGATTTTCCTAAATTTTGTCCTAATTCAGCGAAATCTTTGCAAGTACCATTTTCGCAAGTCGGTATCTTTATGCAATCTATGCATATTTTATCAATATTTTATACAGTTGTCAAATAGAACGTGCATAATCGGAAGGGATAAGGGAAAAGGATGTACGGGCCGCCAGAAATTCCTGCTTTTCAGCGGTTTTGAAAGAGTCAATTTCCCTGTGCTTCATCCTGTTCATTGACCCTGCCCTCTTACCATGTTATATTTTATAGTGATAGTCTCGAAAGGTAGATTGGATTACCTTCAGGGCCGTTCATTGATTGTTTATATATTGTATATATAATGTATACTTTCCTTATATATAATAAAGCAGGCAGGAAAAATTCCTGCCACAGGATTCATTCGTTTTTGAATTGACAAAGGACTTTCTTTATGGAATTCATTATTTCGTTTCTCTCTGAATGGGGATATCTGGCTCTTTTCATCTGCATGGTGCTGGAAAATATGAATATCCCTATCCCCAGTGAAATCATTCTGGGCTTTGCCGGTTTTCTGGTTTCCCAGGATTATTTTCTTCCTTCTGGCCTACAGTCATCATCGGAACCGCCGCCGGTATTACGGGGTCCGTGGTGTCCTACTATATGGGCGCCAGAGGAGGGCGCGACATGATTTTGAAGCACACCGCCAAAGGAGGCCTTGGTGCCAGAAAGATGATTGCCGCCAAAGACTGGTTTGAAAATTATGGTGCCATTGCTGTTTTCACCGGCCGCCTGCTGCCGGGGGTACGCACCTTTATTTCCCTTCCTGCCGGTATCGCCCAGTTCCCTCTGCCTGAATTCGTCATCCTTACCATACTGGGCACCTGCCCTGGACCATATTTCTTGTTTATGTAGGCTCCGAGCTGGGGCACAACTGGACCATGATTCTGGACTACAAGCTGGAAATCGCTGCTGCCTGCGCCGCTATTTCCGCATGCATCGGGCTGGCTTACTATATCTACCATAAGAGAAAATCAAAATGAAACTGAATAAAAACTGTATCTTCCTCTTTCTTTTCTGTATTGTCCTCTACGGCGCCTTTCTTGGCACCATTCCACTTCTGGACCCCGATGAACCGGTGTACGGGGAAACGGCCAAGGAAATGATAGCCACCGGCGATTTCCTTTCTCCCCGCATTTACGGGGAATTCTGGTACGACAAGCCGCCGCTCTTCTACTGGCTGGAAGCGCTGTCTTTCAGCCTGTTTGGCGTTTCTACCTGGGCCGCTCGATTTCCTTCCCTCTTTCTGGGCGCCCTCACCCCGGTGTACCTGTATCTTTCCTCCCGAAAGCTCATTGGCGGAAAGGCTGCCCTCCGGGGTGCTTTCATCTGCGCCACTTCTCTTGAAATCATCGTCCTTGCCAGGAGCAGTGTCACCGATACCCTCCTTACGCTGACGCTCACCATCGCCCTCATGTCCTTCCTCCGGAAGGAATATATAGCGGCCTACATATTCTGCGGTCTGGCGCTCCTCACCAAGGGGCCTGTGGGCTTTGGTTTTCCTGCCCTCATTGTGGGCATCTGGATGGTTCTTACAAAGCAGTTCCATGTGAAGGAAATCCTGGGCCTCAAATGGTACTGGGGCATCCCGCTGGCCTGCCTGGTAGGCCTTCCCTGGTATGTAGCCATGGGCCATATCCACGGCAGCGCTTCATCGACACCTTCCTGGGCTACCACAATGTGACCCGTTTTGTCAGTCCGGAGCATGCGGGACAGAACCATTACTGGCTCTATATAGTGGTGCTTCTTGCCGGATTTTATCCCTGGAGCGGCACCCTGCCCGGTATTTTCCGCCGTACGAAGAAATGGCTGAAGGATAGGACCAGTGCTTTCTTCCTGGTATGGACCCTGTTTATTTTTATTTTCTTCTCCCTTTCTTCCACCCAGCTCTTCTCCTACGTGCTTCCCATGTTCCCGCCCCTGTCCCTTCTGGCAGGCATGTATCTGACGGACTGTGAAGAGTCCGGCCATATTTCAAAGGCCCTGATTTTTTCCCATCTCTTCTTTTCCCTACTCACAGCAGGGGCCATTGCCCTGGCGCCCATTCATCCCGACGGAGTCCCTTCATCCGGTGGCTCATCGTTTTCTTCATGGTCCTTGCCGCCGTTCTGGCCGCCCTGGGCCTCAAAAAAGGCCGTTTCCGCGCTTCATGATGACCCAGGCCCTTCTGATTCTCGTCTTCGTTCTTTCCATATGGGGCGCCTTTGCCTCCGCTGTCTCTTCCCTCTTTACCTCCGCCGCCATTGCAGAAAAACTTGCCAGCACAGACCGGGATCCTTCCATCCCCCTCTATGTAGACACCTTCTACCGTCCTTCCACGGCTTTCTACACCGACATCTACGGAAATGCGCTGCCTGAGTTTGACCGGAGGAAACAGGAAACAGACGAGAAGAATGAAGAAAAGGGCGTCCTCCTTCCAGGAAAAGAAACCTCCCATCTGCCGGAGAATGCGTATATTCTGGTGCAGAAAAAAGTATTTAAAAACTGGCCGGAAGAACAGAAATCGGGCCTTACGGTTCTCTGGGAAAAGGATACGGCCCTTCTGTTGTTAAAGAAAGAAGACTGACATTGAGCACAAAGCGCATGAAAAGAAAAAATAAACTGAATCATGGAAAGCAGGAAACCGGGGAAAAAGGCGTCTTGAAAACCCTTCTCTTTTTCTTCCTGGCAGCCTTTCTTTTCCTTCTCTGGGGTTCCTGGCTCCTTCCGGTGACAGATCCGGTAGAGTCCAACTATGCTTTGACGGCCAAGGAAATGGTGCTTTCCGGCAACTGGATGTCACCACAGATTTACGGTACGTTCTGGTACGACAAGCCCATCATGGTCTACTGGCTTCTTTCTATTTCCTATACCATCCTGGGATTTACCAGTCTGGCCTCCCGCATGCCTGCCATCGTCTCAGGCGCCCTGTCGGTGACCCTCCTCATCTGGTACATGCAGCGGATTCGGAAAGATAATGTGACTGCCGTATGGTCCGGTGCCATGCTGGCCTTGTCTCTGGAATTCTGGGTCATTTCCCACGCCGTCATTACTGACAGCATCCTCCTTCTCTTCACTATTCCCACCATGCTTTCCGGCTATATCGGCGTTATGGAAGGGAATAAAAAGCATCTGGTTCTGGCCTATGCCGCCGCCGGCTTTGCTGCCTGACCAAGGGGCCCGTGGGACTGGTGCTTCCCGGCGCCCTGCTCCTTCTGTGGTGTCTCACCATGAAATCGGGAAAAATGGCAGCCCGCCTTTTCCCTGGCAGGGCATTCTTGCCTTTTTTGCCGTCACCCTTCCCTGGTACGGCGGCATGTACCTCATTCACGGCAATGATTTCGTAGAACAGTTCCTGGGCCTTCACAATATTCTGAGAGCCACTTCTTCCGAGCACCCCGAAGATAACCACTGGTATTACTACCTGGTTCTTCTTCCTGCCGCTCTTCTCCCCTGGACCTTCACCTCTTTTTACGAAATGGTCCGGGGCTGGAAGGAAAAGACCCCCTTCTACCGTTTCCTCATGGTCTGGTGCTGGGGCACCCTCCTGTTCTACACCCTTATGGCCACCAAGTACGTCACCTACACCTACATTGCCGTGGTGCCGGCCATCATTTTCGCTGCCCTGGCAGCGCTGCCATCCGGCAGGGAGAGACAAAGCCCTACCTCTGGACGGCTCTGGGCTTTGCCCTTTTCCTCGCTGCCGCCATCGGCGGTTCCATCTACATCAAGGAAGGAAGCTGGTGGGTTCTTTATGCGGTGATTTTCTATGCCTTCTGGTCCCTGGTTCTTCGCTATAAAAAAAGCAGCGGCCGGCGGCTCACTGTAATCACCGCCGTAACGGCCTCGGTGTTCCTCTGCCTCATGATGGAAGGCCTGCCCCACTATCTCCCCCGCCGCTCCGCCATCGACCTGGCACCGGAAATGAAAGCTGCGCCGGGAGAGCACTACTTCTTCCGTTCCTACCCTGCCGGATACACCTTCTATTCCGGTGAAACCGCCATCAGGGTGGTGCCGCCTGTTTCCGGTGAAATCGAAGAAAGAAATCCCCTATGGAATGAAAAGTATGTGATGCCCTCCCTGTCCGACAAAGAATTCATGGACAGCCACCGCCATCCGGACAAGCCGGTATTCCTCTTCGTTTCTAAAAGCGATGCCAATCACTTCGACCACTGGTTCTTCAAATACCGTTTCAAACCGGTGAAGCCCCTCCTGACCGGCACCATCTACATCTTGACCAGCGAAGAAAATATTCCTGAATCCTTCAAAGAAGCCAAAAAGCAGATCAAAGAGGACATCAAGGAATCTCATGAAACTGATGATTCTGCAGAAAGTGATGAGTAAAAGGAGCCCTGCCATGGATATATCCCGTTTTCTGAACCATCTGGCCCAATACAGCGGTGAAAATACCTTCAATCCCTGGGCCGACCACGATGAAAACTATGAAATAGAAAAGGCCCTCGCCATCCGGAGAGCCAATCTGAAAGACTACCTCACCCTTCGCATCGGCGGCGCCAGAATTCTTCTCGTGGCCGAAGCCTGCGGCTATCAGGGTGGCCATTTTTCCGGCATCGCCATGACCTGCGAAAGAATGCTCCTGGACTTTCACCCTGCCGTTACGAGCGCCATGGTCCTGGGCCATAGGGGAAACCGCACCAGCCGAAAGGACAGTCCCCTTTTAAAGCCTATCCAGCAGGAAAAAGGGTTCAATGAACCCACCGATTCGGTGGTGTGGAAAGCCTGCCTGGAAGCAGGCCTCTCTCCCCGGGATTTCCTTCTCTGGAACATTTTCCCCTTCCATCCCTATAAAAAGGAAACCTTCTCACCAACGTACCCCTTCGGAAGAAGAACTGGCCGCAGGCCTTGCCTATACCAGGGAGCTCCTCTCCCTCACCGGTCCCCTTCCCCTCTTCGCCATCGGGAAAAAGAGTGAAAATACCCTCACCGCAGCCGGCTTTACCGTCACCGGCCTCCGGCATCCTGCCAACGGGGGCGCCAATATTTTCCGATCCCAGTTAAAAGAAGCACTGGCATAAAAACCGCACCATGGACATTTTCCATGGTGCGGTTTTTTACGTGCAGAGGGGAAGGTTGGCAGGCTTCGCCCCGGAGGTTCTTAAGGTCTTCAGGTTTGACAGCGCCTTTTGCGCTGAAGGTTTTAGATTGCCGCAAAGGGCTTTCACCCCACGCTCCTGGAGCCTGTCACACATGGCCGTGAAGCACGTACCGCTTGGTGAAATAGTTCCATATCATCACAATGGCAGAGGCAATGACTTTGGCAAACATGTACCATATGCCCATGATGTCGATAAAGAACCACATAACCAGCTGATTAATGCCAAGGCCCATGAGGGAAGTCAGCACGAAAAGGGCCATCTGCAGGCCTGTCTGTTTTTGCGCATGAAAAACGATATAGACGCAGAGAATATAGTTCACCACCAGGGACACGGTAAAGGCGATGGGCGCCGATACCAGTGGATCAAGGCCTCCATATTCGGTCAGGGTGTAGAGGAGAAAATATTCCAGCAGGAAGCAGCCGCCTCCTACCACGAGAAAACGAAAAACTTCCCAGAATCGTTCTGTGGAAGGAAAGAATCGACGAATCAGAGAATCAAACATGGTCTTGCCTTTCTTGAATTAAGGGAAAGTAGGAAATCAGTCACCTTCCATGGCCAAAGGAATCTATTTTTTCAGCATCATGCGGATGATATTCATCTGGATTTCAAAGTTTTTCCTGCTGTTTTTGACCTCCGTATCCAGCATGAGGCCGATGCCCAGGAAAACCACCGCCGCCATCATGAAGAAGCCCGAAGTCACCAGGGTAGGCAGCTTGGGAACCAGTCCTGTCATCACGTATTCATGGAACACCGGCAGGAAGAGGGCGAGGGAAATGAAGGCCAGAAGGACAGCGGCGAAGGTGAAAAAGCGAAGAGGCCGGTAGTCCTTGTACAGCATGAAAATAGTTTTCAGTACTTTGGCGCCGTCCCGGAAGGTATGAAGCTTGCTTACGCTGCCGGCCGGACGGTCCCGGTAGGATACAGGCACATTGGCCAGGAGAAGATTCTTGTCCAGGGCATGGATGGTCATTTCCGTTTCGATTTCAAATCCTTTGGAAAGAATGGGGAAGGTCTTTACAAACATGGGAGAAAAGGCGCGGTAGCCCGTCATGACATCCTTGATTTCATGACTGCTTTCTCCCCAGAATATATTAATGAAACGGCGCACCAGCATGTTGCCGGAATTATGGAAGGGTCTTTTGTTTTCCTCAAAATAGGTGGAAGAAAGACGGTCACCGATGACCATATCCGCCTTTCCCTCCAGAACGAGATTCACCATGTCCCTGGCATTTTCCGCCGGATAGGTATCATCTCCATCCACCATGACATAGCAGTCCGCATCCACATCCCGGAACATGGAGCGAATCACATTCCCCTTCCCTGCCGGTACTCATGGCGCACCACGCGCCTGCCGGGCCGCCAGGTCTGCAGTGCGGTCGGTGGAATTATTATCATATACATAAATCACCGCTTCCGGAAGCACCCTTTTTGAAATCGGACACCACCTTTTCGATGGTAAGGGCTTCATTCCAGCAGGGAATCAATACGGCAATCCTGTCCATCATTTCATCTCCATTCGCTCAGATACCTTACTATTTTACTCCATTTGCCGGGAGAATCCTATAGCCGAAAGAAGAGCGAAACCGCTGCAGACAGAAAAGGGGCAGTGAAAAAATGATTGAATCTTTATCAGGCAGCAAGCCATTGAAAGGAAGAGAATCAAAATTCCTGAATCCCATACCATGAATGGCACAGATATCACTCCGTCCCACTGTCATTTCGGCGGTCAAAGCAAAGCATCAAAATCTCACTTCTCAATGGTACAGCGAGCATGGTGGCAGGAGATCTCTCGACTCAGAGTTTCAATAGAGCCAAACTCTTTACCATCCATACCGGCCCGTACCTCCGCTCGAGATGACACATGGACTGGAAGCCTTATCATCAAAAAAAGTCATAGAAAAAAGGGGCTGTGAAAAAATGTTCAATCATTTCTTCACAGCCCTTTTGATTTATTTCAAAAGGATACCTTCCGCCGCCTGTCCCAGCGATTCTTCCACAGAAGGATGGGGACGGATGATTTTGAGGAAATCTTCTATGGTCATTCCGCCGGCTATGGCCAAAGACACTTCGGAAATCAGATTGTCTGCACCGCTGCAGAGGAGCTGGGCTCCCAGCATATGATTTTCCTGGTCCGTGAAGATTTTCATGTATCCTCCTTCATCGGCGATGAGACTTTTGGCATTGCTGCCCATGACCACCCGGCTTGTCTTGAAGGAAAGACCGTCTTTTTTGGCCTGATCTTCGGAAATTCCAACCGCTGCGATTTCCGGAATGGTGTAGACGCACTGGGGAACCAAGGCCATGTCAATAGCCCGTTTCTTTCCGGCTATGGCCGCGGCCGCCGCTTTTCCTTCCGCTTCCGCCGCATGGGCCAGCTGGATACCGCCGCAGACGATGTCGCCGATGGCATAGATACCGGGCACCGACGTTTCAAAATGTTCATTCACCTTGAAGAAGCCCCGTTCCATAATTGCCTCCATGGGAAAAAGCCCCTGGGTTTCCGGATAGCGGCCGGTGGCAATGTCTCCATCCTTCTTCTCCAGGCAAGCAGACTGTTATCATCCAAACACCGCCACACCTTGTACTTTCTGTATTTCAATATCTCTTCTATAACCTTATCCATCACCAGTGCCATGGCTGCCTCCTCTGCTGAACAAAAGGAAAATGCATCTATCCCTATAGTATTCGATACCCCACCACCCTGTAAAGGAAACTGAAACCGTGGATTTGTAAATGGATTTCGCAGACATCGGGCCTGCTCAATCACCTGCCATTCCCCTCACCAGAGAAGAAGGACTCTTCTGCCGGTTTAAAGTACATTTTTGAATAACCGCCATGGAAGAAAATCATGTACTTTCAAACCGCCCTGGTTTTTCTCTCCTTTCTTCATCATACAATGCGGAGGGGCAGGAAGCCATTCCGGATTTTAACAGGTTGGAAAGGTGATCCTTTTCTTCTAAATTCTTTCCTTTGTGTTAAAATAAATAATAATGGAGTGCACATAGAAATCCATAAAGGAGAGAGAAAACATACAAATGATGGAATTAAAAAAATGGCTGCAGAGCCAGGGGGAAAATAAAAGAGCCTTTTATATTTTTACGATTCTGTCCCTGGTTCTCTGCTTTTTCCTCATTGTCAATGCCTGCTACGTTATTTACGGTACCCGTTACAATGAATATAAAGTTACCCAAAACGCAACCATAGACCTGGTCAAACCGGACGGTACCATTCAAAAAAATATAAATCCCCGCTTCTCCTACCCCGGCGGAAGCCGGATCCGTATCCATGTACCGGTGTCCCTCCATTCCGATAAAAAGCAGTATACCCTGGCCTTTACCGCAGCCCGCGTATACTACCAGGTATCATGGAACGGCCAGATTCTTTCTTACTACGATGAATCCCGTATATCCCGAAACCATAACTTCGGCGCCGTCATCTGTATGGCAGAACTGCCTGCCAGCACCTATGGTTCCACCATTACCATAGAAGAAGAGCTCCTGTCCTCTACTTCCATTCCCTATATCGGAGATATCTTTGTCATTCCCACCAGAAAGAGCTATACCTACTACCTGCAGAGAGAAGGATTCTTCTTTATCCTGTACCACGCCCTTCTGACCCTGTCCCTGTCCGCTTTCCTTGTGCTTCTTTTCCTGAAAAAAAGTTTACTCGTAAAAAAGGCCTGGCCATATCCCTTTTCCTCACATCCTTCATCCTCTGGTGCCTTTGTTACCATCATATGACCGCCTTCTGGATAGACAGTCCTTACATCAATTCTCTTCTGGAATACGGCTCTCTCTACTTCCTGCCGGCCCCCCTTCTCTACTTCCTTTTCCTTTCGGAAAAAGAAGGAAAACGAAGAGCCCTTTACCATCATCTGTCCCTGTGGTTTGTCCTCCTCTTTGCCGCTGCCTTCCTTCTGCAGGCAGGGGGGCTTTATACCCTGGATGACATGCTGCCTCTGCTTCATATATCCATTATACTTTCAGGCATACTTGTATGCTGGTACCAGCTCCACCCGCTGGGCAAAGAAAAAACCTGGCAAGTCGTGATGCGCTGGGGCATCCTTCTTTCATCCGGTGCCGCCGCCCTGGACACAGCCCAGTACTACATTACCTCCGGCCACAGTATTATCCATATCTATGTGATGCAGGCCCTGTCCACCTGGGCTCTCCTGGTATTCGTCTTTTCTGTCATCCTCTCTTACGTATTCCAGATCCTGGCACAGGCGGAAGAAGCCCAGGAAAAGAAAGCCGCTCTCCATCTGGCTTATCATGATGCCTCACAGGCCTTTATAACCATGCCGGCATATTCCACATTGCCAAAAGCCTGGACAGCCGGAAATCCTACGCCTCCTTTTCATGGACCTGAACGGACTGAAAGAAGTGAATGATCGCTACGGCCATGAAGCCGGTGATTTCTTCCTTTGCCACATGGCAAAATCCTCTCTTCCGTCACCCCTTCCTCCGCCTTCTGCGGAAGACTTGGAGGCGATGAATTTATCATCCTTCTTCCGCCCCATGAAGCAGACTCTCTTTTCCCTCTCATAAAGACCATTCGGAAAAAAATGCAGGAGCTGAAGGGCCTGCCCCATATGCCCAAAGATCCTTCCGCTTCCTTCGGCTGGAGCATCCATGACCCTTCCCAGCCTCTCTCCTTTGATGATCATCTCAATGAAGCAGACGACCGCATGTATGAAGAAAAAGAAAAATACAAACTCACCCATCCGGCCGAAGCAGGAAGAAACTTCAAAAGGGAGAAATGACGCATGCCGTAGTGCTATAGCCTCCTTCCTAAGGAAGGAGGTGTCGCCGCCAGGTGACGGAGGATAGGGCGTCAGTTCTTTGTTAAAAAATTCGAACCTATCCTCAGCCCCGTTACGTGCCGCAAGGCCATACGATTTCCAAAATAAAAAATCCTGCCGCTCTCATACAAAGCGGCAGGATTTTTATTGTCTTTTTATTCCCGAACCAGGATTATTTCTTCAGAGCAGCCAGCTGCTGTTTCAGCTGTTCATTTTCCTGTTCCAGTTTGGCCTGTTTCTGTTCCAGATTCTTAATATCTTTCATGATATCGGAAACGGTGCCTTCGGAAGGACGGGATACATGGCCACCCTGGCCGATTCTTCTGGTATAGCCTACGTTAGCACCCATGCGGTGTTCATCAGCCCCCAGGTCCGTAGCTACGCCTACGGAAAGCATGGAGTCACGGTTGAAGTGATAGAATCCGCCCAGTGCCAGAGCTTCAGTGCCATCATAGGTACCTACAGCGGCAGACAGCTGGAAGCGGGCATCTCCTTCATCATAGGACAGCGGATGGAGACCGCTCATGGCCATGGACAGGGCACCGACAGTATCTACTTCCTTGGATACATCATGAATCTTGTTGTCCAGACGGGAAATATCAGCCTGACGGGCAGCGGATTCATCGCCGATGGCCTTCTTGTTAGCTGCAATGGCAGTATCGTGTTCTGTATCTTTGGCGGCACGGGCAGTTGCTTCTGCCTGATCTACCTTACTCAGTGCAGTGAAACCATCGCTTACGTTTTTGTTTAAACCAGCAAGATTTTCAGCTGTTTTATTGATGCGTTTATCCTGTGCTGCATCAGCGCCGATGCGGGCTGCAATTTCCTTATGAAGAGCCGTATCTACATTGGTGAGATTCTGACCGACAGACTGATCTTTCTTAATCAAGTCACTTTCCGATGTGACATTCTGGTTATTAGAAATCAAATCGACCCGGTCTTTCAATCCATCCGCAACGGTATTGGCTTTTTTTGCAGCTTCGTTGGCGGCCTTTGTGGCATCGGCAGAAGCAAAAGCATTGGCATTTTTCAAAGTATCCTGAATACCTGCAATATCCTTCTGGCTCTGGGCAATATTTCCGGCATTGGTATGAATTTCAGCATTCGCCTTATCCACTCTGCCATCGGTTTCATTAAGATGTTTCTCCAGATTCTTAGCAGCCTCTGCATTAGCAACAATGGCTTTGGAATTATTTGTTACTGCTTTAGTCAGCGTATCATTAATACCTGCCTGTGCATTTACAGCTTTATTGAGGTTGTTCTGCAGATTATTGTCTGCCTCAACGCGAGCTCCTTGTTCATTATTGATATTGGTCTGCAGGCTGGAAACATCTTTCTGGCGGGCTGAGGTTTCATCAGCTATGGTCTGTTTATTAGCAGCAATGTCAGAAGAATAATCCTTGGAAGCGCTTAACTGACTTTCAATGTTATTAATTTTTTGAGTATTCGCATTTACTCCCTGTACCACCTCATTGAACTGCTGGTCCGTAACTTGAGCACTGACAGTCTGCACGCCCAAAAGACTGCCGCCTGCCAAAATCAGGGACGCTGCTACGAGACTTGATAATTTTTTACTTTTAATCATAAAAAATCCCTCCAAATGGAAATGAAATTAACTTCCATCTTATTTCAAGTCCCCTTACAGTTTGAGGTATCTTCCCGATTTTCTGACACAGACCCCATCACTCAAAAGGAACCTTCCACAAGATCAGAAATTTTAGCTGCATTAAGCCATACCCCCCGGATGATTGTCAAATAAAAATTTAAATTTAGGTTATCCTTATGTTCTAAAGTCATGAATTTTATAAGCTATAATAATTTTTATTCATTTTCTCCTTTTCATAGAGAATAATGGGGAACGTCCATCTATAATATTGGTATACACTCTATTTTTAAAAATATTCTGCAAAACAGCCACGTTCAAGAAAGCAGCAAGCAGCAATTCAATCAGTTCGGAAATTTTCAAAAAAGGGCACAAAAAAGAGGACGAAAAATGATTTCCATTTTTTCATCCTCTTTTTCCACGCAAAAAACTCCTGATTCGTCCCATGCTGATGCGCGGTAGGGCTTCAAGGCATCTTCTTCAATGAATCGGCAAGGGGCAGCCGCCGAAGCGGAATGTCTTGTCGTCAAGGAAGAAAAGATACTCTATATGGCCACCAGGATTGTTTTTTCCTCAGGAGTTTTTATGGAGTTTTCGGCGCGCCGGAGAGGTGAAATTCATGAAGGCGTCAGGTCCTTCCTCCCCGCTTCTATGGATTGTGCACCGCAGGGATTGGAAGGGCCTTCGCCAGGCCTTTTCGCCTCTCTGGTCATATAGTACGGGAAAGGGAGTCTCCATATCAGGGACAGGACGCAGCAAGTCATATTTCCAAGCAAAAAGGCGCCACAGGGCGCCATGGGAATCAATGAAAGAGCATCATAATCCCGCCGCCTATGGTGGGAAGAGCCACGATGGAAGCCTTCAGCAGAGGAAGGGGTGCCAGGTGGGTCATTTTGGCGCCAATCCAGGCGCCTATGGTGAGGCCTGCCAGGGTCTGGAGAAATATCCACATATCCAGATGGCCGCTTACCAGGTATCCCAGGCCGCCGGAGGCGGAAATGGGGAGGATAATCATCATGCAGGTGCCTATGGACTGGAGAAGGGGCACGCCGAAGATAACCATGAGGGCTATCTGGATGTAAGCCGCTGCGCCGATGCCAAAGGCGCCTGCCAGAAATCCGGAAACTATACCGGTGGGAATCCCGTAGATATAAAGTTTCCCGCCGGTGAGAAGGGTCCTTCGCCCGTGGAGATGGCGGTTCAGCCAGTCTGCGTGGTACAGTTTCACATACAGAATGAGAGCGCTGGAAAGAACCATGAGACCGGTCATGAAACTTAAATCATCAGAGGCATATGGTCCGACACGGCAGCTCCCAGAAGGGCGCCTGCCACCCCGCCGCCTCCGATAATGGCGCCTGCCTTCACCACCACTTCATGTTCCCGGAAATGGCTGTAGGCGCCGGAAAGCATGGTGAAAGTCATGGACGCGAGGGCCACTGCCAGTGCTGTGTGGATGGGCACGCCAAATCCTACGGTGAGAAGAGTAATGGTGACGCCGGCGCCGCCGGCTCCCACAAAGCCAATGACAGCGCCTAATAAAATCATAGATATGAAAAGCATAAAAATCTCCTTATAGGTGATTCGCTCTCGCTCAGGGGGGCGACAGGCCTTCAGTCTGAAGGGAAAGGAAAAAGGTTCTTAAGATGGACGGCCCCTGCGGACCCAAGGGTATGGTATCGCCCCAACCGGCGATGCACATGAAGTCAGCGCCACAGGCTTACCCTAAATAAAAGGCGCCCCGCCCCCTCAATCCTCAGGCCCTTGTTTTTTGGCAAAAGGAGCTCAGCACCGTGGAGCCAGAATGAGAATGGCTCCGGCTATACCGCTAAAGCCAGAGGCTCTGCCAGCCAGCAGGCGGAGAGAATGATGGCTACGATGGGATCGATATAGCTGAAAAGGGCCGCAGTCTGAGCATGGAGATGGTGCATGCTTCCGAAATAAAGGGTGTAGGTAATGCCTGTATGGACGATGCCTACCGTAAGAAGGAGAACCACCGTGAGCGGTGCAAAGGACATGGATGAAAAGTCCTCTGTTCCCAGGGTATAGGGCAGAAGCACCAGAGATGCCAGCCCCAGCTGGGTAATGGTCATGTCATAGGCACTGATGTCCTTCAGAAACTGGTTCAAAAGCATGACTGACGCATAAAAGGCGGCGGCCCCCAGGCCAAAGCCGATGCCTTTGAAGGTAACCCCTTCTCCCGGCTCCGTCAGAACGCCGGAAATCAGGACCATGCCTGCAAAGGCAGAAAGGGCGCAGAGAAATTTCACGGCCGTCAGCTTTTCCTTCACCACGAAGGGAGATGCCAGAATGACAAAAACCGGCGCCATATAGTAGGACAGGGTGGCCGTGGATACCGTGGTATAGCGGTAGGCTTCAAAGAGAAGAATCCAGTTCACCCCGATGGCGGCACCGGAAAGAAATAGAATTTTAAAATTTTTCTTTACCGCTTCTCTGGATATGGAAGAATGGCGCAGACATACCACCACCAGAAGAAACAGGGTGGCCAGAATCCCCCGGGCCTCTGCAATCACTGTGGAGGGCAGAGGGATATAACGGATGAAAATCCCCAGCGTCCCGAAAATCATCATAGCAAAAATAAACTGGCCCTTGGCCTCATTGTTTCTTCTTTCATACATCCTCCCCTGAAAAGTTTCCTTTTCGCTTCCCTGCTGCTTTTTATGAAATAGTATTTTTATTATACACGTTTCCTTATGGTCCTGCGACCGGCCGTCTCCCGGTTCCTCAAGATCTCACCACGCCCTCTCCTGCCTGCTTATCCTGCCAGACCGCTGAAATAGACCAGAGGATAGAGGATGAAGAGAAAGACCAGGGTAGTGGTGACGAAGGACGATTCCGCCATATCCACATTCAATCCATACAGCTGGGACGCTGCCACGGCAAAAATGGCAGTCGGCGCGCCGGCAGACAGAATGACGCAGGTAATCATGGCCGGGTCAGATACGAAAAGACGGGTCAGACCATAAAGAACGGCCGGCAGAAAAATGAATTTTACCGGAAAGATAGGCCACAGGCGGAAAGCCCAGATGCCTACGCTGGATAGATGAAGGTCATAGCCTACAGGCATCATGCCCATCCAGGCACTGACATGAATCAGCAGGGTAAACAGGGTGCCCACGGCTTCCGGCCGTTCCACCTGACATCCGGAGAGCAGAAGCCCCGCCGCCACGCCCAGGGCAGGCAGCTGGTTCGGTGTGAGCAGGAGCTTGATAAACTGCGTCCTTTCCCTCCTTTTCCCCTGGGCACTTCCCATTTCATAGAACCTTTGGGCCATGGGAAAGCAGAAGAGCACAATCACCAGAATCTGGGGCACTGCAATAAGCTGTACATAGGCAAAGCCACTTCTCCATACAGTACATAAGCACAGAGGCCCGCCAGTGCCTATGTTGCCCAACATCATGGAAATCAGGTAGCTTCCCTGGTCCAGGGGATTTGTGAAACGGTTCTTCTGGAACAGATAAAAAATCAGCACCGGCAGAAAGCAGATAGGCAGAATGGAAACAGGGAGCCACAGCAGCTCCCGAGTCACATGGACCGACCAGAATGATACGAGGGACAGAAATGACGCCACACCCACCACATTGGCCTTTATAATCAGTCGGAGTATATCTCTAGAAAGGCCCCAGCGCCTGAGCGCCATGCCCAGAGCCAGGGGCAGCAGAATATCTGCAAATACCATAAAAAAGCGGCTGTCCATGCTATCCCTCCTTTCAGAAAAATGCCGATGCCATGGCCTGCTGCATTGATTCCTGCATCGGCTTCCTTCATATTTTTACTATTATACCATGGAGATGAGAGGCCTATGGATGTCTGCAGCAGACAGATTCCAAGCGCCCGGAAGCCCGGTGCATGGAGCCGAGAGGCATTGAAAAAGGAACGTGAAAAAATGTTAATCCTTTCTTCACATCCCTTTTGATGAAATTTCTATGGTCTCTTTTTCCTATGGATTTCCCATACATCCGCAAAGGCTATTTTCCTTCCTTCCAAACAGAGCTTTCTTCCGATACGGTCCACCGTATCCACCGTGCCCTCTATCCTGCGGTAGCAGTCCCTGTCGTAAAACACCACTTCCACCCTGTCTTTTTTCTTCAGAAGGCCTGTCATTTGATCCAGTACCGCCGCCCGATCTTCTGATACTAGTCTTTTCTCTTCTTTTTCCCTTCCTCTTTCCGCCAGAAGGGTGCCATAGCCGGAAAGCCCATCGAAAGGCAGAAATTGGCAGGCCCTTTTGATATCACTCATGATGACCTCCTATGAGACCGTTCCTGCTCCGCAGGGTGGCTTTTGGGAAATAGTCGATACCGCGAAGCAGCGCATTTTTTCCAAATTTACTTTTAATATCCATCATAGCCAGCTCCACCTTTTTCTGCCTTTCTTCTTCCCAAGGCGTTCGGAAGAGAGAAAAGTGCCGGGGTACTTCATCTGCCGGCGCCACATCCTCCAGCGCCAGGCGAAGGTGCGTATGCCCAGGCGGGGAATGACCTTGTCCTGATACAGCTGATGGAAAGCCTGCCATATATCTTCCGGAACGTCGGTATATCCATCCAGCTTTCTGCTGCCGCTGCTCCCCTTCCTCTCCCGTCCCGAATAGCGGCATAGAGGGAGATGCCCCGGGCTGCGAGGCCCTGTCCCAGCATCTGCTGTATCAGCA
>ENA-OQBJ01000595-OQBJ01000595.1-human-gut-metagenome-genome-assembly--contig:-NODE-595-length-18461-cov-5.890913_pt1 | contig 18461 bp, 18 predicted proteins | sample MGYA00242743_ERZ504545 | MGnify/ENA primary metagenome ERZ504545 (study PRJEB26092, sample SAMD00036252) | human gut metagenome | host: Homo sapiens | study: EMG produced TPA metagenomics assembly of...
TAAAAAATAAGGCACCATGTACTTTCTCATAGTTCCTTCATTCTTTAAATGCGGAAGATGGGACTTGAACCCACACGAGCGCAATGCTCACAAGATCCTTAGTCTTGCTCGTCTGCCAGTTCCGACACTTCCGCATATCGCATTTCTTTGGGATTCTTTTGCTCTCCCTCGCGACAAGTGATACTATATCAAATGTAAAAGCTAATGTCAACACCTTTTTGAAAAAAAATATAAAAAAATTTCAATTTTTTTTTGAAAAAAAGAGGAATTTGAAATTTTATGTAGAATATAATTAATAAGAGGTATTTTGTCAGCTTGTGGAGGTATCGCTTATGAATATCAGAGAAAGCATGGAACAGCGTGAACAAAAGATGCTCAGTCCTTATGCTGCTTTGAGTCTTTGTTCCAGAGGCAGAAAGCGGCAGGAGGAAGAATGCGATGTACGGACTGTCTATCAGAGAGACAGGGACAGGATCCTTCATAGTAAAGCTTTTCGCAGGATGAAGGATAAGACACAGGTTTTTGTGGCACCCCAGGGTGATCATTACAGGACCAGACTGACACATACTCTTGAGGTATCACAGATTGCCAGAACAATAGCGAAGGCACTGAGACTGAATGAAGATCTTGTAGAAGCGATCGCACTTGGACATGACCTGGGACATACTCCCTTTGGACATGCAGGTGAGAGGGCTCTTGATGCAGTGAATCCGGATGCTTTGCCCACTATAAACAGAGCGTCAGGGTTGCACAGATACTGGAGAAGAACGGCGAAGGGTTGAATCTCACATGGGAGGTCCGGGATGGTATCCTGAATCACAGAACCAGTGGGAATCCGTCTACTCTCGAAGGACAGGTAGTAAGACTTTCGGACAAGATCGCCTATATTCATCATGATATGGATGATGCACAGCGGGCGGGGATTATTTCTGAGGATGATATTCCGGTCACGCTTCGGATGCTGCTCGGTTATACAACCAGAGAGCGGCTCAATACATTTGTTCATGATGTGATAGAGAACAGTCTTGAGCAGGATACCATAAAGATGTCAGCAGAGATCTACGAGGCAATGATGGATCTGCGGGCTCTCATGTTTCAGAATGTATATGAGAATCCGGCAGCCCATAAGGAAGAGGAAAAGGTAGTGAAGATGCTGACGGAGTTATATGAATATTATGTCGAACACCCGGAAGCAATGTCAACAGAATACAGGGAGCTGATCGTGCGTGGAGAGAAGAAGGAACAGGCAGTATGTGACTATCTCTCAGGAATGACAGACCAGTATTCTATAAGGAAATTCCGGGAGATTTACATACCAAAAGCATGGGAAGTCTATTAATCGATCAAGAAGGAGGACGAAGCATGCGTTATTCAGACGATATCATTGAAGAAGTCAGGATGAAGAATGATATTGTAGATGTTGTATCCCAGTATGTGAAGCTGAACAAAAGAGGAAGTACCTATTTTGGACTTTGTCCGTTTCATAATGAGAAAACTCCCTCTTTTTCGGTAACACCGGCGAAGCAGATGTATTACTGCTTCGGATGCGGAGCAGGCGGGAATGTATTTAATTTTGTGATGGAATATGAGAATTATACCTTTGGGGAGGCACTGAAGCATCTGGCAGACAGGGCAGGGGTGCAGCTTCCGAAGATTGAATATTCCGGAGAAGCAAAGAAGAAAGCAGAACGTCGGGCTGCCCTTCTGGAGATCAATAAGCTTGCAGCAGGATATTTCTATTATCAGCTGCGTCGTGAGAGTGGCAGACAGGCACATGAATATCTGACAGGCAGAGGACTCAGTGAGGAGACGATCAGGAAGTTTGGCCTGGGATATTCGGATAAGTACAGTGACGATTTGTACAAATATCTGAAGTCAAAGAATTACAGTGACGAACTGCTGCGGGATTCCGGCCTGTTCAATGTGGATGAACGCAGGGGAATGTATGATAAGTTCTGGAACAGGGTTATTTTCCCGATCATGGATGTGAATAACCGCGTGATCGGATTTGGAGGCAGAGTGATGGGTGACGGAAAGCCGAAGTACCTGAACTCGCCGGAGACTACGATCTTTGATAAAAGCCGGAATTTGTACGGGCTGAATGTTGCAAGAACCACGAGAAAAAATTATCTGATCCTGTGTGAAGGATATATGGATGTGATATCCATGCATCAGGCAGGGTTTACCAATGCGGTGGCATCGCTGGGAACGGCACTTACTTCCGGACATGCAAGTCTGCTGAAGCGTTACACTCAGGAGGTATTGCTTCTGTATGACAGTGATGATGCAGGCGTGAGGGCTGCCCTTCGTGCCATTCCGATCCTGAGGGAAGCAGGTGTTTCTTCGAGGGTGGTAAATCTTAAGCCGCATAAAGATCCGGATGAATTTATCAAGGCACTTGGAGCAGAAGAGTTTGAGAAACGTCTGGAGCAGGCTATGGACAGCTTTATGTTCCGCGTACATATGGCAGAGCGGGAATTTCCAATGGAGGAACCCCAGGGACAGAACCGTTTCTTTGAGCGGTGTGCGCAGATGCTTCTGGAGCTTTCCGATGAACTGGAGAGAAATCTTTATATAGAAGCAATCGTAAAGGATTACAGAAGCAGTGGGATCAGTGTGGAGAATCTGAAAAAGAGAGTCGGAGCTCTTGCAATGAAGGGAACTCCGGCAGAGCAGAGGATTCAGCCTAAACCTGTGGGAGCAGGTCAGCAAAAGAAGAAGGAGAGTGCAGCAGAGAAAGCACAGAAGCTGATGCTTACCTGGCTGGTAACTTATCCGGGCATATTTGACACAGTGGAAAAATATATCCAGCCTTCAGATTTCGTGGTTCCTCTGTACAGGCAGGTGGCAGAGATGCTTTACCAGCAGCACAGGGATGGCGATGTGAATCCTGCAAGGCTGATGAATGCTTTCATTGACAGTGAAGAGCAGAGAGAGGTTTCATCCCTTTTTAATGCAACGATCCATCTGGAGACTCCGGAGGAACAGAACCGGGCTTTCTCGGATGCTGTGATCAGGATTAAGGATGAGAGTCTGAAAGAGAGAAACAGAACCTGGGATCCCACAGATATACAGGGACTGCAGGAACTTGTAAAAGCAAAGAAAGAACTGGAAGAGCTTGGAAGAAAGCGGCAGCAGCTGCATATTTCTTTCGAATAAGGATAAAATATAAACACTATATGGAGGTATAGAGCACATATGGAAATGAATATGGGTAAATTCAGTGAAAAACTGGTAGAACTTCTGGAGCTTGCCAAGAAGAAAAAGAATGTACTGGAATACCAGGAAATCAATGACTTCTTTAAGGATCAGCCACTGGGAGTTGAACAGATGGAGAAAGTATTTGACTTTCTGGAAGCCAGTGGAGTGGATGTGCTTAGGATTACAGACAGTAATGCAGATGATATGATCCTGGATGATGACGATGCAGACATTGATAAGCTGGATGAAGAAGAGATTGAGCTTGACAAGATCGATCTTTCTGTTCCTGAAGGTGTAAGCATCGAGGATCCGGTACGTATGTATCTGAAGGAAATTGGTAAGGTTCCGCTTCTTTCAGCAGAAGAGGAAATCGAACTTGCAAAGAGAATGGAGAATGGGGATGAGGCTGCCAAGAAACGTCTGGCAGAAGCAAACCTTCGTCTTGTTGTCAGCATTGCAAAGAGATATGTGGGACGTGGAATGCTTTTCCTTGACCTGATCCAGGAAGGTAACTTAGGTCTGATCAAAGCGGTTGAGAAATTTGATTACCGCAAGGGTTATAAATTCAGTACCTATGCTACATGGTGGATCCGTCAGGCGATCACCAGAGCAATCGCAGACCAGGCACGTACCATCGTATTCCGGTGCATATGGTTGAGACTATTAACAAACTGATCCGCGTTTCCCGTCAGTTACTGCAGGAGCTTGGACGTGAACCTACGCCGGAAGAAATTGCAAAAGAGATGGATATGTCTGTAGAGCGTGTACGTGAGATCCTTAAGATATCCCAGGAGCCTGTATCTCTGGAGACACCTATCGGTGAGGAAGAGGACAGCCACCTTGGAGACTTTATTCAGGATGACAATGTACCTGTACCTGCAGATGCAGCAGCATTTACTTTGCTGAAAGAGCAGCTGGTAGAGGTTCTGAGCACATTGACAGACAGAGAGCAGAAAGTATTGCGCCTGCGTTTTGGCCTGGACGATGGACGTGCCAGAACTCTGGAGGAAGTTGGTAAGGAATTTAATGTAACAAGAGAACGTATCCGTCAGATTGAGGCAAAGGCGCTCCGCAAGCTTCGTCATCCGAGCCGCAGCCGTAAACTGAAGGATTATCTGGACTAAGGAGCCTGTTATGCAGCTTTCATTACGTTTGTCTGCAATAGCAGGCCTGGTGACCAGGGGAAACAGACTTGTGGATGTGGGATGCGATCATGGATACCTGCCGGTTTCGCTTTATCTGGATGGAAAGATTCCGGGTGCGATTGCCATGGATGTAAGAAAAGGCCCGTTGTCCAGAGCGCAGGAACATATTTCTCAGTATGGACTGGACGCATACATAGAAACCCGGCTTTCAGACGGACTTGAGGCTTTGAAACCGGGAGAGGGCGACACTCTTGTGATCGCAGGAATGGGCGGCCCTCTCATGGAGAGGATTCTTACTGACGGGGCAGAGGTCAGGGAGAGCTTTCGGGAAATGATCCTGCAGCCTCAGTCAGATATCCCCCATTTTCGCAGATTTGTCAGAAAAATCGGCTGGCAGATCACAGAGGAGGAGATGGTTCTGGAGGATGGCAAGTTTTATCCTATGATGAAGGTAATTCATGGAGAAAAGATGCATATTTCAGAAGATACTCCTTATACTTTAGATGAGTGGTTTGGAGGAATGCTTCTGGAAAGAAAGCATCCTGTTCTGCGGGAGTATCTGGAAAGAGAGCTTCGCATCCGCAATGAGATTCTTGACAGATTAAAGAATGCGCCCAATGCAGAGAAGCGTGCGGGCGAGATAGAGGAGGAAAAGCAGGCAGTTATTGCTGCTTTAGAGGAATATGAAGGCATATGAACTGACCTCCTGGCTGGAGAAGAAGTACCCGTCAGATGCAGCAGAGGACTGGGATAACGTAGGACTTCTCGCAGGAGATGATACAAATGAGATCAGCCACGTGTTTCTGGCTCTGGATCTGACAGAGGAAACACTGGCTGAGGCCATAGAGGATGGGGCAGATATGATCATTACCCATCATCCCATGATCTTTTCCGGAATTAAGAAGATCAATAATCACAGCTTTACAGGAAGAAAGATCCTTACGCTGATACAGAAAGGAATTGTTTATTATGCGATGCATACCAATTATGATGTGCTGGGTATGGCAGATCTGAGTGCAGACTATACGAAGATGCATGATACCACAGTCCTTTCCGTAACTGAAGAGAGAGAGGGAGAAGTACAGGGTTTTGGCAGAGTTGGGAAACTTCCCCGGGAAATGACGCTGAGAGAGTATGCACAGCTTGTCAAAGAGTCTCTGAAGTTAAATGATGTAAAGGTTTATGGGAATCTGGACAGCATGGTAAAATGTGCTGCTGTATGTACAGGATCAGGCAAGAGCATGATCAAGGATGTCATTAAGGCCGGTGCGGATGTGTATGTGACCGGTGATATCGACCACCATACAGGAATTGATACGGTTGCGCAGGGACTGGCGCTGATCGACGCCGGACACTATGGAACAGAATATATTTTTATGGATGCAATGAAAAAAGAACTGACACAGGCATTTCCGGAACTGAAAATCTCCTGTGCAGAGGTAAAGAGCCCGTACACGATTCTGTGATACGGGTTCTTACCATATAATAATGAAATTATAAATGAAAATTGGCTGATCTGCCTGTTGGCGGCGGAGCTGATAACTGTATTTACTTGTCGGTATAGCAGAAATGGAGGCAGGATTTATGGGACAGAAAATGTATAACGTTACGATACAGGGAATAACAAAACAATATCCTGAGAAGATTCCTTACAGTGAGATTGTAAAGGAATACGAAGGAAGTACGGATGCACCTGTAATGCTGGTGATCGTAAATGGCAGGCTGAGAGAACTGCATAAGCATCTCAAGGCAGACTGTGAGATTGAATTTGTGACATCCAAAGATCCGATCGGACACAAAACTTATTGCAGAAGTGCAAGTCTGATTCTTCTGAAAGCAATTTATGATGTGGCAGGGCAGGAAAATATAGACAGTGTAATGATCCATTATTCTGTAGGCAGCGGCTATTATTTTACAATGAAAGGACCTATGGCGCTGGATCAGGAATTTATTGATAAGGTAAAGGCGCAGATGCACAGGATCGTGGACGAGAATCTTCCCATTGTAAAGCGAAGCGTAAGCACTAGTGAGGCAGTTGCACTTTTTCATAAGCATCATATGTATGACAAAGAGAAGCTGTTTAATTACCGCAGAAGCTCTGCGGTGAATCTTTACAGTATTGGAAGTTTTGAGGATTATTTCTACGGTTTTATGGCGAACCATACGGGATATATTAAGACGTTTGATCTGTTTTTGTATGAGGGTGGTTTCGTACTGCAGCTTCCGACTCAGAATGAACCGGACCGGATACCTGAATTTAAACCGAGGGAGAAGATTTTTCGTGTGCAGAAGGAATCTCAGGAATGGGGAGATAAACTGGATATTGCGACAGTTGGTGATCTGAATGAAAAGGTTACCAGAGGCGGTATCCAGGATATTTTGCTGATCCAGGAAGCTATGCAGGAGGCAAAGATTTCGGAAATCGCATCTGAGATTGCCGCAGCCGGAAACAAGAAGTTTGTTATGATCGCAGGTCCGTCTTCTTCCGGAAAGACTACGTTTTCACACAGGCTGTCTATTCAGCTGGCTGCCCATGGAATGAAACCGCATCCGATCGCAGTGGATAATTATTTCATTGACAGGCACCTGACTCCTGTAGATGAGTTTGGGGAAAAGAATTTTGAGTGTCTGGAAGCGATTGATGTGGAGCAGTTTAATAAAGATATGCTTGAGCTTTTGGAAGGAAAAAGGGTAGAGATGCCGGTTTTCAATTTCAAAACAGGAACCAGAGAATATAAAGGTGATTTTCTGCAGCTGGATAAAGACGATATTCTGGTGATCGAGGGAATTCATGGATTGAATGACAGGCTCAGCTATGCGCTGCCAAAGGAGAGCAAATTTAAGATTTATCTCAGCGCTCTGACTCAGCTGAATATTGATGAACATAACAGGATTCCTACTACGGATGGCCGTCTGATTCGCAGAATTGTAAGAGATGCCCGCACCAGAGGGACTTCCGCAAAAGAGACAATTGCAAGATGGCCGTCTGTGCGCAGAGGTGAAGAACAGAATATCTTTCCGTTCCAGGAGGATGCAGATGTAATGTTTAATTCTGCGCTGATCTATGAACTGGCATGTCTGAAAGTATATGCGGAACCGCTTTTGTTTGGGATTGCCAAGGACGAACCAGAGTATACAGAGGCGAAGAGGCTGCTGAAGTTCTTTGAATATTTTGTTCCGGTGCCAAGCGAGGCAGTACCGAATAATTCGATTTTAAGAGAATTTATCGGTGGAAGCTGCTTTAATGTGTAAAATACTAGTACAGCGTTTCGTAAATAACTATACCAATCGCGTAGGATGCGGATTCGAGTGTGCTGGTATAAAAACGCAGGCGTAGCGGGCTACGCTGAGGCTTTTAGACCTGTGCAATCGGATTCGCAGACAAGTGAGTGGTATAGTTATTTCGAAAACGATGTACTAGAATGAAAGTTACTGTTCACACGCCACTATCCCGCGAGGTGTTTTGGCATGAATATGCCAAAATCCCGAGACATACAAGCCTATAGCAATCCTCTAAAATAATGCATCTTAATCCAGCCCATCAGAGTGTGAAATTCTGCGTCAGATATCTTTGCCGTGCGTCAGCACGCCTGCAGATATCTTTCTTGTCTTTCGCACTCTGCCGAACTGTCTTAAATGCATTATTTACGAGGATTGCTATAAATTCCATTGCCGCAGGCAATTTGAAATGAATTTTGGCAACGTTACTGAGAACGGAGTGAACAGTAATGAATGAAATTTCTTTACAAGTGCAAAAAAACGTGCTAGAATAGCACTTGCGCAACCAGGCCAGGTAATCGCGGCTGAACAGACGAAAGGGTTCAGACGAGGAAAGTCCGGGCTTCGCAGGGCAGGATGCCGGATAACGTCCGGTGGAGGTGACTCCCAGACCAGTGCAACAGAAATAAACCGCCTCACTTGCTGAGGTAAGGGTGGAAAGGCAGTGTAAGAGACTACCGCCGTCCTGGTAACAGGCCGGGCACATGTAAACTCCATTCGAAGCAAGACCGAATAGAAAGCGATACGGCTGCCCGTCGTGCTTTCAGGTGGGTCGCTTGAGCCTTATGGCAACGTAAGGCCTAGACAGATGATTACCCAATGACATAACCCGGCTTATCGGTCTGATTGCGTACAAAAAAACAGAACGGATTTCTTCCGTTCTGTTTTTGATATGTGTTTTATTATTTATTGCGTTTACCTGTGTATTTCTCTTCGCAGTATTTACATCTGTAAACTTCTTTCTCTTTATCTGCAAGAACAAAAATCTGGTCGAGTCCCTGTTCAATGGAAGTGATGCAGCGTGGATTCTTGCATTTGATCACGTTGACAACCTGATTCGGAAGTTTCAGTTCTTTTTTGGCAACGATCTTCTCGTCCTTGATTACGTTTACAGTAATGTTATGATCGATAAAGCCGAGAATGTCAAGATCAAGATTCTCAACCGGGCATTCAACCTTGATGATATCTTTCTTACCCATTTTGTTGCTGCGCGCGTTCTTGATGATGGCAACGGTGCAGTCAAGTTTATCAAGCTTCAGATCATGATAGATAGTCATGGCCTTGCCTGCTTTGATATGGTCTAATACATAACCTTCGCGAAGTGCTCCAACATTTAACATGGTAATTTTACCTCCAGTAATGTGAGAATCAGGGCCATACGTACATATACACCGTACTGTGCCTGTTTGAAATAAGCTGCTCTCGGGTCTGCATCCACCTCTGTTGAGATTTCATTTACACGTGGAAGCGGATGAAGAATGTACATGTCTTTTTTTGCAAGTTCCATTTTCTGTTTGTCCAGAATGTAGAAATCCTTCATGCGGACATAGTCTTCTTCGTTGAAGAAACGTTCTTTCTGTACACGTGTCATGTAGAGGATATCAAGATCCGGTAAGGCATCTTCCAGTCTCTCTACTTCCTGAAATTCGATATTGTTCTTTTTCAGAACATCCTCGCGGATATAGCTTGGGATGCGAAGCTCTTCCGGTGAGATCAGAATGAATTTTACATTTGTGTAACGTACAAGTGCTTCGATCAGGGAGTGAACTGTACGTCCGAATTTCAGGTCGCCGCACAGACCAATGGTCAGATTGTCCAGACGTCCTTTCAGGGAACGGATGGTAAGTAAGTCGGTTAATGTCTGGGTAGGATGTTGATGACCACCGTCGCCGGCGTTGATAACAGGAATAGAAGAAGCCATAGAAGCTACTAACGGAGCACCTTCTTTCGGGTGGCGCATAGCACAGATGTCAGCGTAACAGGATACAACGCGGATTGTATCGGCAACACTTTCACCCTTTGAAGCGGAACTGGAATCAGCTGATGAAAAACCAAGAACTTTACCGCCAAGGTTCATCATAGCAGCTTCAAAGCTGAGACGGGTACGGGTGCTTGGCTCATAGAATAAAGTTGCCAGTCTTTTATCATGCAGACATGTGCGTATTTATCAGGGTGTTTCTCAATATCGCTGGCCAGGTCAAGAAGAGTATTTAACTCATCAACAGACAGATCCAGCGGACTCATTAAGTGTCTCATTTCATACCTCCATATTTTACTGGTTCAGGAATTTTTATTTAATCCTTCATAACATCATATAATAATCAGGTGCTTTTTTCAAGAGAGTTTTCCAAGTATTTTCTCAAAAAAAGTCCGGCTCCGAACCAGAGGGGAGCGTAGTCCGGTCTTATCAGTCCCCGGTAATTCAGAGGAGTGTTGCTGTAGTCCCAGGGACACATATGAAAACAGCGCAAAAGAGCACCGCTGATAAATTCCACGAAGAAAAATCCGACAGTATAAATGCAGCCGCGGACAAAAAGCGGGACAGCAGAAAGTTTACCGGAGAGCGGGCGGATGATGGCACCGCATCCGTAAATGGGAAACATTAAAAGGGAAGTTTTTCCTGTCATGGTAAGTTCTCCTGAAAGGATGGAATGCAGTCCGGTCCAGAGGATTTCCATGCACCAGCCCGTCAGACCGCAGAGAATGAAAGCTTTTTTCATAGGTAACGCTCCTGTATAAATTTCTATGATTCTAGTATTGCCTGCCTTGAAAAAAACATACACGTAGGATATAATGAGAACACGTTATTACACTATAGCAATGAGGTGCCTTATGCGCAAAAGGAACGTGTGGAGGGGATCTCATGGAAATAAGAGGAGTTTATTATGAATTATCAGGAAAGCCGGGAGTACATAGACAAAATCACCCGGGAAATTCCCAGTGTCCTGGGACTGGAGCATATGCGTGAGCTGATGAAACGTCTTGGAAATCCACAGGATGATCTGAAATATGTGCATGTAGCCGGTACCAATGGCAAGGTTCTGTCATTGCTTTTTTGTATTCTGCTTTATCAGGTGCGAGATATCGCATTGGAAGATATGTTTCGCCTACCCTGTATTCTTACAGAGGCAGGATGGAAGTTTCGGGAAGCAGGATCAGCAGAGAGGACTTTGCTGCTTATATTACACAGGTGTCTGATGTTATTGCTGCTATGACAAAGGATGGTTATCCCCATCCCACTGCATTTGAAATAGAGACTGCGGTGGCATTTCTGTTCTTTAAAAAAGAGAATTGTGATCTCGTTTTGCTGGAAGTGGGAATGGGCGGAAATCTGGACGCCACAAATATTATTAAGAATACGCTGCTGGCAGTGCTGGTATCGATCAGTATGGATCATATGTCTTTTCTTGGAAATACTCTGGCACAGATCGCAGAGAAGAAAGCGGGATCATCAAAGACGGCTGCAGAGTGGTGACTGCCAGACAGAAGCCGGAAGCAATGCAGGTGATCGAGAGGATCAGCAGAGAACATGGTACAAAATGTACCATAGCAGATGCTTCTGAGGCAGAGGTGCTAAAGGAAAGCTGCCTTGGACAGACAATCCGGTACAGGGGTGAAGAGTATGAGATTCCGCTGGCTGGTGTTTATCAGAAGGAAAATGCAGTAGTTGCGCTGAATGCTTTAAAAGTATTGGATGAGCTGGGCTTTCCCACTGCTGCGGAGCAGAAAAAAGAAGGGCTTCGCACAGTAAACTGGAACGGACGGTTTACAGTTATCTGTAAAAAACCGCTGTTTGTGGTAGACGGGCTCATAATCCTGCTGCTGCGGATATGATGGCAGCTTCAATAGAGCATTATTTTAAGGGAAAACGGATCATCTATATTATGGGAGTGTTTGCAGATAAGGATTACAGAAGTGTGATTCAGAAAACTGCGCACTTTGCAGACCGGATACTTACGATCCAGACTCCGGATAATATAAGGCGTTGCCTGCCGGAGAGCTGGCGAAGACTGTCAGTGAATACAATCCCAATGTACAGGCAATGGATACGATTAAAGATGCAGTGGAGGAGCTTTTTCACTTGCCGGGGAACAGGATGTGATCATTGCCTTTGGTTCTCTTTCCTTTATCGGAGAGATGACTGATATTGTAGAGAATTTGTGAAAGTAAAAAGGTATAACATAAATGATAGATTTACAGGAATGCAGAAATGAAATAGATAAGATCGACAGCGATATCATACGTCTTTTTGAACAGAGAATGAAGGTGTGTGAGGATGTTGCAGAATATAAGATACGTACAGGAAAGAAGGTTCTGGATCCGGAAAGAGAGAGACAGAAGCTGGAGGTCCTGAGAGGTAAGGCGCATGGAGAATTTAATCAGCTTGGTGCGCAGGAGCTTTTTCAGCAGATCATGCGATCAGCCGTAAGAGACAGTATCAGCTTCTCACAGAGCATGGAATCGAGGACGATGAGAAACTGGAAATGGTAGATGCACTTCCGCTGAAAGATGTAAGAGTTGTCTTTCAGGGTGTGGAAGGTGCATACAGCTATGCTGCAATGAGGGAATATTTCCAGGACGATATTGAGAGTTTTCATGTAAAAACCTGGCGCGATGCAATGGAAGCAGTTGTGGAGGGAAGAGCAGACTATGCGGTACTTCCCATTGAGAATACAACTGCCGGTATTGTTGCTGATATTTATGATCTTCTTACAGAGTATGAGCTTAGCATTGTAGGAGAACAGATCATCCGTCCGGAGCATGTACTTCTGGGACTGCCGGATGCTGAACTGGAGGATATCAGACAGGTATGTTCTCATCCTCAGGCACTTTCCCAGTGTGGAAAATATCTGGAATCTCATCCGGACTGGAAGAAGAAAGAGATGGAAAATACTGCCGGTTCTGCCAAGAAGATAAAAGAAGACAATGACAAGACGCAGGCAGCTATTGCCAGCAGACAGGCAGGAGAGCTTTACGGACTGAAGATCCTGGCTGAGAATATCTGCTATAACGGACAGAATGCCACACGTTTTGTGATCGTGAGTAAGAAACCGATCTATGTGAAGGATGCACATAAGATCAGTATTTTCTTTGAACTGCATCATGAGAGCGGAACTCTTTACAATATGTTGTCTCACATTATTTATAATGGACTGAATATGACGAAGATTGAATCCCGCCCGATCACAGGGAAGAACTGGCAGTACCGTTTTTTTGTTGATTTCGAGGGAAATTTAAAGGACAGTGCAGTGAAGAATGCCCTGAGAGGAATTGAGGCAGAAGCTGACAGAATGAGAATTTTGGGAAATTATTAAAAATCATTTCCATAATGCCAGAGCGTGTTTGAAAAATCATTTCCACAATCTGCACGTCCCACTTTGCGGCATATTTTGCGTAAAGCATTTTTCAAACACACTCTGGTACATCGTTTTCGAAATAATTATACCACTCACAGCAGAACAATAAGATAAAACAACAAGGTAAGAAGGAAGTAATAAAAATGGCTAGATTAAATGAATGCATCTTATACCGTAACTTTGAACATGGAGAAATCCTTGATAAAATGGCAGAACTGATGAATGCCTGGGAACAGAAAGCACCTGATCTGAAAGAAAAGGAAGGGCTGTTCTTTGAGTGTGCCAACGGACTGGTGGAAACTGCCGGCGCTTATGGATTTTCCGGAAATTTATGGCACTGTTATCTGACATTTCTTCTGGTAAATAATGAAAATGCATTCAGTACAGCCTGTGAGATCAGAGGGGCTGTCAACGGAAGTATTAATGAACTGGCACTGAATGATTTCGGTGTGTTTAAAGAACTGTATGATTTTGACCTGACTGTACTGGATGAGGCATTTGGAATTTCCTGCTGTAAGGTTCTCGGTGATTATACCAACACCGGAAGCAACAGCAAGATGTTTAATTCCCGCATCAGGACCGTATCTGTGATCTGAGCAAAACGCTGGCAGCAGCGGAGTCCACAGAGGAATTCATGAAGGATATGGTACAGTTTTATAAGGATTTTGGTGTGGGTAAGCTGGGATTACATAAGGCTTTTCGTGTAGGCCATGATGAGAATGATAATGTGGAGATCCAGCCGATCACAAGGATCGCTCATGTGAAACTGGAAGACCTGGTCGGATATGAAATCCCGAAGCAGAAACTGATCGAGAATACAGAAGCTTTCGTAAGAGGCAGAAAGGCAAACAACTGTCTGCTTTTTGGTGATGCGGGTACAGGTAAATCCTCAAGTATCAAGGGAATCCTGAACCGTTATTATGATGAGGGACTTCGTATTATCGAGGTGTATAAGCATCAGTTTCAGGATCTGAATGATGTGATCGCCCAGATCAAGAACAGAAACTATAAATTCATTATCTATATGGATGATCTGTCATTCGAGGAATTTGAAATCGAATATAAATATCTGAAGGCAGTGATCGAGGGTGGTCTGGAGAAGAAACCGGACAATATCCTGATTTATGCAACAAGTAACAGAAGACATCTAGTAAGAGAGAAATCCAGTGACAAGCTGGAGATCATGGATGATGACGATCTGCATTCCTCCGATACAGTGCAGGAGAAGCTTTCACTGGTTTATCGTTTTGGTGTCCGTATTTACTATGGTGCACCGAGCAAAAAGGAATTCCAGACAATTGTGAAAGCTCTCGCAGAGAGAAACGGAATTACTATGCCGGAGGACGAACTGCTTCTGGAAGCAAATAAGTGGGAGCTTTCCCATGGAGGACTTACAGGACGAACTGCACAGCAGTTTATCGACCATCTGCTGGGTGTGGAGAAGGAATAAAAAAGCAAATAGATGAATGGTAAAGGGGGAACGCATATGGCAGTCATGACATTTGCAGCCATTGACATCGGATCTTATGAAGTCAGCATGAAGATCTTTGAGATGTCAAAAAGAATTGGTTTTCGTGAACTGAATGATGTCAGATACAGTCTGGAAATCGGAAAGGGTGTCTATTCTGACGGAAAGATCGATTCAGAAATGCTGAATGTTTTATGTGAGGTGCTGAACGACTTTAAGAGGCTGATGCAGGACTTTGGGTGGAAGAGTATCGTGCCTGCGGCACCAGTGCATTCAGAGAACTTGTGAATCCGCTGCTGATCATTGAACAGATCTATCAGCGTACAGGAATGAAAATTGAAATCCTAAGCAGTGCAGAACAGCATTTCCTTGGGTACAAATCAATTGCTGCCATAGAAAAGGGATTCAAAAAGATGATCCAGAAAGGCACCGCAATCCTGGATGTGGGCGGCGGAAGCCTTCAGGTTTCCCTCTTTGACAAGGATGCTCTGGTCACTACCCAGGGACTTAAAATGGGAAGTTTAAGAATCCGCCAGCGCCTGCAGGAACTGGAGAAAACAACCATTCATTATGACAAGCTGGTTGAGGAATTTATCCGAAATGACCTGATGAGCTTTCAGCGTCTGTATCTGAAGGATAAGGATATCCGGAATGTAATTCTGATGGGAGATTTCATTACAGACATGATCTTCCAGGAGGAAATGGAAGACAGGATCATTACAAGGGAAGAATTTATGAAACGCTATGAGGATACAGTTGGAAAATCTGTTGACCTGCTGGCACAGGAGATGGAGATTGATCCGGAATATGCATCCCTTGTTGTGCCGACCATGGTAGTGTGCAGAAATTTTATTGATATTTTCAATGCAGAGTCTCTCTGGGCACCAGGTGTTTCCCTGCTGGATGGAATTGCCTATGATTTTGCAGAGAAGAAAAAATTTCTCAAAAGTGTCCACAATTTTGAGAATGACATTCTGGTTACATCAAAGAACATTGCAAAACGCTATTCTAGCAGTAAGAGTCATATCCAGGGAACTATGAATCTTTGCCTGAATATTTTTGACAGTATGAAGAAAGTTCATGGTATGGGAGCAAGAGAACGTCTGTTATTGCAGATCGCGGCACTGCTTCATGACTGTGGCAAATATATCAGTATGGAAAAGGTTTCCGAGTGTTCCTATCAGATCATTATGTCTACAGATATCATTGGGCTGTCCTCTCTGGAACGCCAGATGATCGCATGTGCGGTCAGATTCAATAATTCTGCGTTTGTTTATTATGATGAACTTTACAGTATGGGAATCGCTATTGACAGAGAGAGCTATATCAAGGTAGCAAAGATGACTGCGATCCTTCGTCTGGCAAATGCCATGGACAGAAGCCATTATCAGAAAGTAAAAGGGATCAAGACAGCGCTCAAGGACAGAGAACTGCAGATGATCGTGGATTCCGCACAGGATATTTCCCTGGAACTAGGACTGCTGAAAGATAAAGTCGCATTTTTTGAAGAAGTATTTGGCATTCGTTTGGTTCTCAGGCGTAAGGGCAGAGCATAAAGGAGGATGAACTTATGGATCTTGGAAAATTTGAAAAAAAAGAGTATTTCGTAAACCGTGAGCTGAGCTGGCTCAAATTTGACGAGCGTGTTCTGAGTGAAGCAAGAGATAAAAATCTTCCTTTATTTGACAGACTGAAGTTCCTGAGCATTACCGCATCCAATCTGGATGAATTCTTTATGGTGCGTGTGGCGTCTCTTAAGGATCAGGTGCATGCAGGATATCATAAAACAGACATTGCAGGAATGACAGCCAAGGAACAGTTAAAAGAAATCAGTGTCCGTACCCATGAACTGGTTCATGTACAGTATAATACTCTGAACCGTTCTCTGATCCCTGCGCTTGAGAAAGCAGGAATGCACCTGGTGGCAGCCCATGAGAATCTTACAGAAGCACAGAGTGCATTTGTAGACAGATACTTTGAGGATAATGTATATCCGGTACTTACACCGATGGCAATGGACTCTTCCAGACCGTTTCCACTGATCAGAAATAAAACATTGAATATCGGCGCTCTGATCTCCAAGAAGGAGAAGAGTGATAAACTCAACAAGAAAGATAAAGCAGGAGAGCTTTTGTTTGCTACAGTGCAGGTTCCGTCTGTGCTTCCAAGGGTGGTGCAGATTCCGTCAAAGAAGGATGGAGATACCACAGTGATCCTGCTGGAAGAGATTATTGAAAGAAATATTGACAAACTTTTCCTGAGTTATGATGTAATATGTGCTCATCCTTACCGTATTATGCGTAATGCGGATCTTACCATCGATGAAGATGAGGCAGAGGATTTGCTGGTGGAGATCCAGCGTCAGTTAAAGAAACGCCAGTGGGGCGAAGTTATCCGTCTGGAAGTAGAGGATAAGATGGACGAACGCCTGCTGAAGATCCTGAAGACGGAATTTGACATCAAAGAGGCAGATGTTTTTGAGATAAACGGACCTCTGGATCTTACCATGCTGATGAAAGTATATGGTGCGGATGGCTTTGACGCTTACAAGACACCGAGATATCAGCCGGCACCTGTACCGGAATTCCAGAATGAGAAGGATATTTTCCAGGTGATACGTGAGGGCGATGTATTCCTGCATCATCCTTATATGAGCTTCGATCCTGTTGTAAATTTCGTGCGTCAGGCAGCAAAAGATCCGGATGTTCTGGCTATCAAACAGACTCTGTATCGTGTCAGCGGCAATTCACCGATCATTGCTGCCCTTGCGCAGGCAGCAGAAAACGGCAAACAGGTTTCCGTACTGGTAGAACTGAAAGCCCGTTTTGATGAAGAGAATAATATTGTATGGGCGAAGAAGCTGGAGAAGGCAGGATGTCATGTAATCTATGGTCTGGTAGGTCTTAAGACACACAGCAAGATCACACTGGTTGTGCGCAGGGAAGAGACAGGAATCCGCCGATATGTGCATCTGGCAACCGGAAACTACAATGATTCCACTGCCAAACTCTATACAGACTGCGGTATCTTTACCTGCGATGAACGTTTTGGTGAAGATGCAACAGCAGTATTTAATATGCTCTCCGGATATTCAGAACCGAAGAGCTGGAATAAGCTGATCGTAGCGCCGATCTGGATGAAAGACAGATTCTTAAGCCTGATCGAACGTGAGGCAGAGAATGCGAAGAAAGGACTTCCGGCGTTGATCCGTGCAAAGATGAATTCCCTCTGTGATCCGAAGATTATTGCAGGATTGTATTGTGCATCTTCCTGCGGAGTTCAGGTGGAGCTTCTGGTAAGGGGTATCTGCTGTCTGAAAGTAGGAGTGCCGGGAATCAGTGAGAATATTCATGTCCGTTCTATTGTAGGGGAATTTCTGGAGCATAGCCGTATTTTCTATTTTGAAAACGGCGGAAACCCGGAAATCTATATGGGAAGTGCGGACTGGATGCCGCGTAACCTTGACCGCCGGGTAGAGATTGTTTTTCCTGTGGAAGATGAGAAGATTAAGAAAGAGCTGGAGCACGTACTTGATCTGGAGTTTAAGGATAATGTAAAAGCTCATATCCTGCAGCCGGATGGAACTTATGTGAAACCGGATAAACGAGGCAAAGCCAGATTAACTCTCAGATGGAATTCTGTATGGAGGCAACTGAGAAGGCTGCACTTCATAAACACGAAGAAAAGAAATCCCGTGTATTCATTCCGGCAGAGCCTGCGGAGGATATAGAGGAATAAGAAACAGTCAGAAACAGAAATAAATAACTGGGAAATGCCATGGAAAGCGGTGGAGCTGCCATGGCATTTCTTCTCTGGGACAAAAAAATAAAAATTTTTTTTGTGGCAAAAACCGCATAAATACACAATGTCATTAACTTTAGCAAAAAGCAGAAATCGTAAGTATTTATAAAACTATGATTCCTGCTTTTTGTTTTTTATATGGCATACTTATCCCCTTTCTTTTGTTACTCGTTATTTCTTAGATTAGTATGCTCTTTTATGAGTATTTGA
>ENA-OQBJ01000597-OQBJ01000597.1-human-gut-metagenome-genome-assembly--contig:-NODE-597-length-18364-cov-1.927894_pt1 | contig 18364 bp, 21 predicted proteins | sample MGYA00242743_ERZ504545 | MGnify/ENA primary metagenome ERZ504545 (study PRJEB26092, sample SAMD00036252) | human gut metagenome | host: Homo sapiens | study: EMG produced TPA metagenomics assembly of...
CACGGAAAAAATGCGTATACTGTAAAAAGTAGAAAACTTTCCGAAATACTTATTTAGAAACGAGGACGAAAGATATGAGATGTCCATTTTGTAATCAGGATAATACCCGGGTTGTGGATTCACGCCCGATTGAAGACAGCAATGCGATCCGCCGCCGCCGGATGTGCGATGTCTGCGGCAGACGCTTTACGACATACGAAAAAGTGGAGACGATCCCTTTGATCGTCATCAAAAAAGATATGAACCGCGAGCAGTATGACCGCTCGAAAATCGAGACCGGCATCCTGCGCGCCTGCCACAAACGGCCGGTGTCCGCGAGAAGATCAACGAGATGGTCAACAAGGTGGAGACGGAGCTTTTCAACGGCGAGGAACGCGAGATTCCAAGCTCTGTGATCGGAGAGAAGGTCATGCATTACTTAAAAAGACCTGGATCAGGTGGCGTACGTCCGTTTTGCGTCGATTTACCGCGAGTTCAAGGATGTCAACACGTTCATGGACGAGCTGAAAAAGATGCTCGACAAATAGCGGGAGGCAAAAAAATGGAAGTGTCGAAACTATATTAAAATGCGCGATCAGATGCAGGAGCGCTTTCTGACGTACGATCAGAAGGAGATCGAAGGGAAGTATGGCTTTGCCTTTGATGACGATTATTTCTATGTGCCGTACCTTTTTGAGGAGTGGAGAGTGAACCGCCATACCGGCGTTGTAGAGGCTCAAAAGACCATTTTCTTCATGTGCACCAGGGCAGTTTCAATGAGACACTGACGATTTTCGACCTGCTCTGCTGCGGAAAGAAGGAGATTGTGCTCGCCGGCACGTATGCGCGCACCAATTCCTTAAAGGGAACGATCAAAGGCCGCACGATTGCGTCCGGCGTTCACGACAGCCGCGCCGCACGGTATGACGGGCATGTGGAACAGCTGAAAAAAGCATGCGTTTCCCTTAGCGGAAAACCATATTCCCCGGGAGACGCTGCTTTTGTTTTTCATGTCTTTCCGTTTCTGCCGCTCGTCTTCCAGTTCTGGGAGTCCGATGAGGAATTCCCGCCGGTGCTGAAGTTTATGTGGGATGAAAACGTCCTCGATTATCTGCGGTTTGAGACGCTGTATTACGTGATGGGAGACTTCCTGGACGCACTGGATCAAGCCTTCGATGCATGTAAAACAGAAGCCTGATACCTTTTTGTGAGACAAAATCTTACGAAAATTTTCCGAATGTTTATAAAAATTTCAGTATACGAATCCCCTGGTTTAATGCTATAATGAGTGAAAGTAAGTAAAAAGAGAGAAGAGAAAGGGGAATGCATATGGCTTTTAGCATGAAAGTAACACCGGAAATAGAGGAACTGACAAACATCTGTCTGGATAACTCCAAAATGGATGTTTCGCTGTATGGGCAATACGATGTAAAACGCGGACTGCGCGATATCAACGGCGTTGGCGTCCTTGCGGGACTGACACAGATTTCAAACGTTGTGTCTTCGGATATCATTGACGGCGTCAAAACGCCGTGTGACGGACGTCTGTACTACCGCGGCATCAACGTGGAAAAACTGACCCAGGGCTTTTTAAGTGAAAACCGTATGGGATTCGAAGAAGTTGCGTATCTGCTCTTATTTGGAAATCTGCCGAATGAAGAGCAGCTCAATCATTTTAAGACAATCTTAAAACAGCAGCAGTCCCTGCCGAAGAACTTTGTGCGTGACGTTGTTATGAAAGCGCCGACCAAGGACATGATGAACACTCTGTCCCGAAGCGTTCTGACCCTGTACGCGTACGACAACCACGCAGATGATACCTCCCTTCCGAATGTGCTTCGCCAGTGCATTAACCTGATTTCTGTTTTCCCGATGCTGTCCGTCTATGGCTATCAGGCGTACAACCATTATATCAAGGGAAAAAGTTTATATATCCACAACCCGTCGAAGAAGCTTTCGACTGCAGAAAATATTCTTCTGATGCTCCGACCGGATCAGAAGTACACTCCGCTGGAGGCGAAGATCCTCGATCTTGCCCTCGTTCTCCACATGGAGCACGGCGGCGGTAACAACTCGACCTTTACAACACATGTTGTTTCTTCTTCCGGAACCGATACGTACTCCGCAATTGCAGCGGCGCTCGGCTCCTTAAAGGGACCGAAGCACGGCGGTGCAAACATCAAGGTTGTGCGGATGTTCGACGATATGAAGTCACACGTCAAAGACTGGACGGATGAGGAAGAAGTATCGAATTACTTAAGAAAGCTGCTGCACAAAGAGGCGTTCGACAGAAAGGTCTGATTTACGGTATGGGCCATGCGGTTTACTCCATTTCCGACCCGCGTGCGCGCATCTTTAAGAGCTTCGTTGAGCAGCTGGCAAAAGAAAAACACAGAGAGAAAGATTACCGGCTGTACGCTATGGTCGAGGAACTGGCTCCGAAGATCATCGGCGAGGAGCGCCATATTTACAAAGGTGTATCCGCAAACGTCGACTTCTACAGCGGCTTCGTTTACAGCATGCTGGATCTTCCGCTGGAGCTCTACACCCCGATGTTCGCCTGCGCGCGTATCGTCGGCTGGAGTGCACACCGGATGGAGGAACTGATCAACACCGACAAGATCATCCGCCCGGCGTACAAGAGTGTCAAAGATGAAGTGGACTATGTTCCGCTGGAAAACAGATAAAACAGGCAGAAGGGCCGGAGCGTGTCGGGATTTTCCGATCTGCTCCGGCATTGCTCTGTGCAGGAAGTAATGTGTCATTGTGAAAAATAGGAGAGTGCAGGAGAATGAATGAGACAAAAAATTACAGCATAACAAAATCCGGAGCAGTCATACTGGAAGGAGGGGCCAATCGCGGCGTCTTTACAGCAGGAGCGCTGGACTTTCTGATGGAGCAGGAGTATTATATCCCTCATGTGATTGGCGTTTCCGCCGGAGCCTGCAATGCGCTGGACTATGTATCGCGCCAGATTGGCAGAACGAGGGACTGTATGATTGTCACGGATGAGAAAAACCGCTACGTCAATAAGAATATCAAGACAATCGTTGAGAAAAAAGCACTGCTCGACATGGATATGGTGTTCGAACGGTATCCGTATGAGATTTTTCCATTTGATTTTGATACGTATTTTGCATCGCCGCAGACGTGTGAGCTGGTTGTGACAAACTGTGAGACGGGACGCGCGGAATATCTGGATGACCGCGAAAATAAAGAACGTCTGCTTGCAATTGGCCGTGCATCATCGAGCATGCCGATCGCCTGCCCGATGGTGGAGATCGACGGAAACGAGTACGTCGACGGCGGTGTTGCCGATTCGATCCCGATTATCCGTTCCTTAAAGACGGGACACCGAAAAAATGTCATTATTCTGACACGGAATTTCGGTAACCGAAAAAAAGAGGGAACGAGAGGCTGGGAGCTGTATGTGGCGGCATTCCGCAAATACCCGAATCTCGTGCGTGCGCTTGTAAACCGCGCGAAACATTATAACCAGGTGCTCGAATGCATCGAAAAATGGGAAGAAGAAGGCTCCGTCTTTGTGATCCGCCCGGAGATACCGGCGGTATCGCGTCTCGAAAAGGACGAGGAGAAGCTGCGGGAATTTTACCAGCACGGCTATGACCAGATGAAAGCAAATTTTGAGGCTCTGCAGGAGTTTCTGAAAGAAGAATAAAGTTACTGTATAAACGAAAAGAGGATTGGAGAAAGAAGATGAGTGGAAAAAACCAGAAGAACCGGGGAACTATACTGATGCGGATGTTTTACCCGGACCGGAGAGAAAAAAGTGCCTATACGATCGATTACGCGGATCTGTACCGGAAAGGATACCGGGGCGTGATTTTTGATATCGATAATACGCTTGTTCCGCACGGTGCGCCGGCAACGAAGGAGGCGGCTGCGTTCTTTGCGTCTCTTCGGGAGACTGGTTTTTCCACCTGTCTGCTTTCCAACAATCAGAAACCGCGTGTGGCTCCGTTTGCCGATGCGGTCGGTTCTATCTATATCGAAAATGCGCACAAGCCTTCGGTGAAAAACTACCAGGAGGCATGCCGGAGAATGGGGATCAAAGAGGAGCAGGCGGTCTTTGTCGGGGATCAGCTTTTCACCGATGTGTACGGTGCAAAACGGACCGGACTTTACAATATTCTGACCGAGCCGATCAATCCGAAAGAGGAAATTCAGATCGTTCTGAAACGGTATCTGGAGCACATTGTACTGTTCTTTTATGAGCGTGATCTGGCCCGCGGCAGGATTACGAAAAAAAACAGTTGAAAAATCGGGAAAAATATTATATTATAAGATAAGCCTATGGTGCGCATTTGGCGCATCGTACTATGTTAAGGAGGAAAAATCAGAATGATTTCAGCAGGAGATTTTAGAAACGGCGTTACCCTCGAGAATTCGATGGTCAGGTCGTTTCAGATTCTTGAATTTTCAGCATGTAAAACCTGGTAAAGGAGCTGCATTCGTAAGAACAAAATTAAAAAATGTCATCAACGGTGGTGTGGTAGAGCGTACCTTCCGTCCGACTGAGAAATTCCCGCAGGCTCGTATCGAGCGTGTAGACATGCAGTATCTGTACAGCGATGGTGATTTATTCTACTTCATGAACGTAGAAAACTATGAGCAGATCGCTCTGAACGAAGAGACCATCGGAGATGCTCTGAAATTTGTAAAAGAAAACGAAATGGTTAAAGTATGTTCCTACAACGGAAATGTATTCGCAATCGAACCGCCTCTGTTTGTAGAGCTTGAGATCACCGAGACTGAGCCAGGCTTCAAGGGAGATACCGCACAGGGTGCTTCCAAACCGGCTACCGTTGAGACTGGTGCTACCGTAAGCGTTCCGCTGTTCGTAAACCAGGGAGACAAAATCAAAATTGATACCAGAACAGGTGAATATCTGTCCCGTGTATAAGTAAGACTGTTCCCGCCGTTGTCCGTCACAACTTTCTTTGTGGCGGACACGGTTTTCTAAATAAATAGAATATTCGTCTGAAAAATGGCTGATAAAGGCTGTCGGAAGCAGCCCGGGCCCGTTTTTCTCATCGTTCGAAGTTCCGCGAACCAACGAATCTCTGGCATATACAGATCTGTACAGAGGTTTTTAAGTTGTGTTTTCCGGAGCTTTTTTGTTCCGTAAAGCAAAAATACAAAAGGCAATCAAACAGGAAAGGTGGGAAAAAATGGACTATCAGATGTTCAAAGAGCAGCTTGCCGCGCTGCTGAAAAGAAAAGCCGGCGATGATTTTGAGGTGAAGGTAGAATCGGTGCAGAAGCTGAACGGTATCGAAAAAGAGGCGTTTGTCATCAGCAGAAAGAAGGACTGGATTGCACCGACGATCTACGTGGAGCTTCTGTATGAATGCTGTCTGCAGGGCGTGCCGCTTTCTCAGATTGCAGAAAAGGTACTGGAGCAGTACCGGAAGGTGGAAGCGGAGGCGAGAAGACCGGAGAAAGCTGCCTTTTTTACCAACTGGAAAAATGCTGCGCCGCAGATCTACTGCGAGCTCATTCATGCGGAGAAAAACCGTACGCTGCTCTCCGAAGTTCCGCACAGAAAATTTCTCGATCTCGCGGTCGTGTACTATTACCAGATGCGGGGAAACCGCGTGCCGGATGCGACAATTCTGATCCACGAGACGCACCGGGAGCTGTGGGGAATTTCGGCGGAGGAGCTGGATGCCCGTGCCTGGGAGAACACCCTGCGGGATCTGCCGGTGCGCACAGACAGCCTTATGGTGTATTTGAAAGAGGAGTACGGAGTAACATTTCCCCGGTTCGAGCTTGGTCCGCTGGCGGAACAGTTTTACCTGGTCAGCAACCGCAGAGGAAAGCTGGGTGCAATCTGCATGTGCTATCCCGGCGTGCTGGAGAGTCTTTCGCAGCGCTTTGAGGCAAGTCTTTATGTGATTCCGAGCAGTATCCACGAGTGCATGGTGATTCCGGATTATGATGTGTTCCCGGAGGAGTGTCTTTCCGACATGGTACGGGACGTGAATGAAAAGACGGTCAAGCCGCAGGAGATTCTGTCTGATCACGTTTATTATTACCACCGGGAAAGCGGGGAACTGACGCTGTGTGAGGAAGAAACGTAAGCTGTGTGGCAGAATAGTCTGCGAATAATTTAAGAAAAAAATGGGCGGCTGGGTGGGAAAAATACTTTACAATTGCAGGAGTCTGTGGTAAACTATCATAGTGTGGTTGAGAAAACAGATCACATCAGCGTCTGTAGCTCAGGGGATAGAGCAACGGTTTCCGGTACCGTGTGTCGGGGTTCGAATCCTCCAGACGCGTTTTTGCTACATGGCATGCTGCGGCGGGCAGGACCGGCGCAGGATAAGGAAAGCCCCTGCTTCGGTGTGAAGTAGAGGTTTTTTTGCTTACTGAGCATATCAATAACTGATCCGGCGGATCAGTTTTGATGAAGGAGGAAAAATATGGCAAAACCAATGACAACAAAAGATAAAATCCGGGAATGGATTTCCGATAATCTGCGCTACATGCTTCTGATCGGAGCAATTCTCCTGATTGTGGCAGCGGTTCTTCTCATCGTTCATCTGGTGTCACCAAAAAACGATGGAAAATCGAGCGGCGGAACCGTAACAAGCAGCAGCACCGGAAACAATGTGCCGGATAAAAAGACACAGGTAAAAGCAGACAGCAAAGCAGATTCTGAGGACAGCACAGGCATTTCATCGGACGTTTCGGATTCCGCGAATGATTCCAGTGCAGATGCTTCCAGTACCGATACTGCCAGCGCGCCGGATGCAGAGGCTGAGCCGACAAGTGAGCCGGAAGCGGCAGACGATACCAGTAATACAGAGAATACCGATAATACGGCTGTCTCCTTTGCCGCGGACAATGTCCCGGAAGTAAGCACCGTGCTGGAGCAGTATTACACCGCGCTCGGTGCAAGGAATATCAACGGTCTTTTTGCAGTAACAGATAATCTGACCGCGGAGGAGCAGGCGCAGATTGAGGCAGAAAGCGATGTGGAGTCATACGGAGATGTAAAGGCCTACACGATCAGCGGTCCAAATGACGGAACGTACATCGCGTTTGTCAGCAGCAGATGCAAATATCTGGGAATCAACCAGACCCTGCCGATGCTTTCGGAGTATTATCTCTACACGACAGAAGACGGCAGCCTGAAAATCATGGATGATACCGACAGCGATGCGGCCGTAACCGAGGCTATGAAAGCGGCGCTCGAAAACGAAGAAGTCAAAAATCTGATCGAACAGGTTCAGAACGATTATCAGAATGCACTCGATGCAGATGCTTCCCTGAGAGCATATGTAGAGAGCATTCAGTAGGAACAATAGAATAATACAAAACAAAAAAGCAGTTTCTGGTTTTTATGAAACTGCTTTTTTGGAAGGATAAAACCATGCGCTTAAACAAATACTTAAGTGATGCGGGCGTCTGCTCGCGGCGGGAGGCGGACCGTCTGACAGAAGCGGGCGAGATTACTATAAACGGAAACGCGCGGAAACCGGCATGCAGGTGGAGCCTGGCGACGTTGTTGTTGTGAAAGGCAAAACCGTTGTCCCGGAGGAGAAAAAAGTCTATCTCGCCTTCAACAAACCGCGCGGCATCGTCTGTACTGCGGAAAAACGGGAGAAAAACAACGTCATCGATTATCTGTCCTACCCGGTGCGGATTTATCCGGTGGGAAGATCGATAAAGATTCTGAAGGCCTCCTTCTGATGACGAACGACGGTGCGATTGTAAATGGTATCATGCGTGCCAGAAACCGCCACGAAAAAGAATACCAGGTCGAGGTAAACAAAGAGACTACACCGGAATTTCTGAAAAAAATGGCATCCGGCGTGCCGATTCTCGATACCGTGACGCGCCCGTCCCGGATCCAGAAAACGGGAGAGCGCAGCTTTACGATTATTCTGACGCAAGGGCTGAACCGTCAGATCCGGCGGATGTGCGAAGCATTAGGATATCGTGTCACAAAGCTGAAACGTGTGCGGATCATGAATATTCACTTGAAAGACCTGAAAACAGGGGAGTACCGCCCTTTAACGGAAAAAGAATTAGCAGAACTGAAAAAGCAGATCGGGGAGGAAAAGCGATGAACGAGACAGAACGGATGAAGGAACTGGTCAAAAAGCTGAACGAAGCGGCAAAAGCCTATTACCAGGAAGACCGGGAGATCATGAGCAACCTGGAGTACGACACGCTGTATGACGAACTGCAGGTATTAGAGGAAAAAACAGGCGTAACACTCGCCGGAAGCCCGACCACAAAAGTCGGCTACGAGGCGATGGACGAACTGCCGAAAGAAGCGCACGAGTCGCCGATGCTTTCCCTTGATAAAACGAAAGATGTGGAAGTGCTCCGCAGCTTCATCGGGGATCACAAAACGCTGCTATCCTGGAAGATGGACGGTCTGACCGTCGTTCTGACGTACCGCGGCGGTACCCTCGCAAAGGCCGTCACCCGTGGAAACGCGTGATCGGAGAGGTTGTCACGAACAATGCAAAAGTGTTTGAAAATATTCCCTTAAAAATCCCGTACCAGGGAGAGCTGGTTCTGCGAGGCGAGGCGATCATCCGCTATTCCGATTTTGAGAAGATCAACGAGGAGATTGAGGATGTCGATGCGAAATACAAGAATCCGAGGAACCTCTGCAGCGGTTCTGTGCGCCAGCTGAACAATGAGATTACGGCAAAACGCCACGTTCATTTTATGGCATTTGCGCTTGTGAGCGCTCCGGAACAGGATTTCGAAAATTCCAGAATCCGTCAGATGGAGTGGCTGAAAGAGCAGGGCTTCGAGGTGGTGGAATACAAGGTTGTCACCAAAGATAACCTCGACGAGGCGATGCAATATTTCTCCACGAAAATCGAGACAAACGATTTTCCGTCCGATGGCCTTGTCGCGTTGTATGACGATATCGCCTACGGAGAATCACTTGGCACAACCGCGAAATTCCCGCGGAACGCTTTCGCCTTCAAATGGGCGGATGAACAGAAGGAGACCACTCTGCTTGAAATTGAGTGGAGCCCGTCGAGAACCGGTCTCATCAATCCGGTTGCGGTTTTTGAGCCGGTCGAGCTGGAAGGAACTTCGGTTTCCCGCGCAAGCGTCCACAACATCAGTATCATGCGTTCGCTGGATCTCGGTGTGGGTGATAAAATCCTTGTCTACAAAGCAAACATGATCATTCCACAGATCTCAGAGAATCTGACGAGAAGCGGCGTGCGCGATATTCCGGAAACGTGTCCTTGCCTGCGGCGGTGCCACCCGGATTCAGATGATGAATAATGTCGAGACCCTCTACTGTACGAATCCGGAGTGCCCGGCAAAATTCATGAAGGCATTCACCCTGTTTGTAAGCCGCGACGCGATGAACATCGACGGCATGTCGGAGGCAACGCTCGAAAAATTCGTGGGCCACGCTTCATCCGTGAGTTTGCCGATATTTTCCGTCTCGACGCTACCGCGACGAGATTGTGGAGATGGACGGTTTCGGTGAAAAATCATACCAGAATCTGATCGACAGCATCGAGCGCGCGAAAAACACAACGCTGCCCCGTCTGATTTTCGGACTTGGCATCTTAAATATCGGTCTTGCAAACGCGAGAATGATCTGCAAAGCCTTCGATTTCGATCTCGACCGGATCCGGAATGCATCGGCGGAGGATTTCGCGCAGATCGACGGTGTCGGAGAAGTGATTGCAAAAAGCATCGTGGATTACTTTGCGGATGAGGAAAATAAAGAACGCCTTGAGCGCCTTCTGTCGTATCTGACGATTGAGAAGCCGCAGGCAAGCCAGGAAGAACAGAAATTAGCCGGTCTTACCTTCGTTATCACCGGAAGTGTGGAACATTTCCCGAACCGGAATGCATTAAAGGCAAGAATCGAGGAGCTCGGCGGAAAAGCCACCGGAAGTGTAACGGGAAAGACGAGCTATCTGATCAACAACGACACGACATCCAGTTCCTCCAAAAACCGGAAAGCGCGCGAACTCGGCGTGCCGGTGATCTCAGAAGAGGAATTTCTGAAGATGACAGAAGAATAACGAAATATCTGCAAAGGCGGTTTGCATCCCGCGCGGGAATCTGCTATAATCGGAAACAGACGGCAGAAATTCCTGCCGGAAAAAGCAAACCGCCTGTCTGCGCAGAGAAAAGCGCGGCAGATCAAGAAGAATAGAAACGAGGAAAAAGAATATGCCGGTTAAAGTTCAGGCAGATTTACCTGTAAAAGAAATACTCGAAAGCGAAAATATATTCGTCATGGACGAGACAAGAGCGGTTCATCAGGACATCCGTCCGCTGAAGATTATGATCCTGAATCTGATGCCGCTCAAAGAAGATACCGAGTTGCAGCTTCTGCGCTCCCTTTCCAACACCTCCCTGCAGGTTGATGTCACCTTTCTGATGGTGGCAAGCCACGAGGCGAAAAATACATCGACCAGCCATCTGAACACGTTCTATGTGAAATTTGAGGATGTGCGGAAAATTATACGACGGTATGATCATCACCGGTGCACCGGTCGAGCAGATGGAATTTGAAGAAGTGACTACTGGGAATGAACTGACAAAGATCATGGACTGGACGAACACACACGTTACCTCCACGATGTTCCTCTGCTGGGGAGCCCAGGCGAGTCTGTATCATTTCTACGGACTGAAGAAACGGATGCTTCCGGAGAAGAAATTCGGGCTGTTCTGGCACAAAGTCAACAACCGCAAGATCCCGCTTGTGCGAGGCTTCGATGACGAGTTTTTGGCACCGCATTCCCGCCACACAGAAGTACCGATCGACGATATCCGTGCCTGCAAAGATGTCACGATTCTCGCAGAGTCCGACGAAGCCGGATTCTATCTTGGCATGGCGGAAGAGGGAAGAAAGATTTTTGTGATGGGTCATCCGGAGTACGACCGTATGACGCTCGACGGCGAGTACCACCGCGATAAAGACAAAGGACTCCCGATTGAGATTCCGAAGAACTATTATAAAAACGACGATCCAAATACAAAACCAGTGCTTTTATGGCGGTCACATGCGAACAATCTGTACACGAACTGGCTGAACTACTATGTATACCAGGTGACCCCGTATAATCTTGACGGAACTCCGGATTTTTCGGGAAAATAAGAGAGAAAAAGCCCCCCGCACCGGGCGCACACCGGCTGCGGGGGGTTGCTGTAAAAATCTGCTATAAAAAACGGAAAGCTTTCCGGGCTTACCGTTTGAAATCAAATAATGTTTTCAGCGGAATTTCGAGTGCTTCCGCAATATCCATCAGCTTGTTTAGAGACAGAGAGGTATGACTGTTTGGCGCTTCGATGTTGCTCATATGTGTACGGCTGATCTGGACAGCTTCGGCAAGCTCACTTTGCGTTAATCCGCGTGCTCTGCGATAAAAAGCGATGGTAAGACCGAGGAGGCGCATCTCCTCCGTATGACGTTCTCCCATTGCTATGGCTCCTTTCTGAACAGAGTGATACAAAGACTTATATAATATTTATCTTAAACGATTAAATACCAAAAAGAAACAACTTTAAATTTTTATAATGCACATGTAAATTGTGCAAAATATAGAAATTATCCATCAGAATAATAGGAAAACAGGAAAAAGAGTTCTTTTGACAAATGAGAGGTTTTTGTGTATGCTGTAGAAAGCACCAACAAATAAAATCGGAGGTTTTTGCATATGAAAGAGTCGATCCATACCATTCCGCTGATGGATGCATTCAAGGCGGAAGATGAGTGCCCGTTCTGCTATCTGGAGCGGGAAGCAGAGCAGCATGCGATTTCGTTTGCGCTCGGTTCCGGCGCATCCTATATGGAGGATGATGTGCGTGCGGAAACAGACGCGATGGGATTCTGCCGCCACCACTATAAAATGATGTACGATTACGGAAACCGTCTCGGAAGCGGTCTGATTTTATCCACCCATCTGAAAAAACTGAACCAGGAGCTTGCCGCACAGATGGATCTGTTTGCACCGGGAAAATCCTCGGTGTTCAAGCGGATGCAGAAGACATCCCTCGACAAACAGGGCCGTGAGACTGCGATCGGCAGTGGATTGATGAGAAGACGCATTCGTGCTACGTCTGCGATCACTTCAAGGCAAACTATAACCGCTATCTTGATACGTTCTTTGATCTCTACAAAAAAGACGAGGAGTTTGCAAGACTGTTCCGCGAGGGAAAAGGCTTCTGTCTGCCGCATTTTGCGGATCTGGTAGAAACGGCGGAGAAAAAGCTGAATGATAAACAGAAAGCGGAATTTTACCCGACTCTGTTCAAAATCATGAAAGAAAATTACCAGCGGCTGCAGGAAGAGGTAACATGGTTTACTGACAAATTCGATTACCGCAACAAGGATAAGGACTGGGGAAATTCAAAAGATTCCATCCAGCGCTGTATGCAAAAATTAGGCGGCGGCTATCCGGCGGACGAGCCGTTTACGGAAGGATTATAATTCTTGTTTATAAAAGGAGCATAAAGTTTCGATGCAGAAGTTTTATCAGAGATTAAAAGAGAATCAAAAGGAGCGCGCCCGGTGCGCGTTTCTTGTTTTGTATTTCGGCGTGCTGGCGGTGCTGCTGTTTCTGGCGCGCCCGCTGCTGGATACGACGGCGGCAGACCGGGAGTGGAGTATTCACTTTCTGTTCCCATGCCTGCTGGCGTGTATCATACTGACGACAGTTGTCAGTTTCTGCCGGTTTGCTGCAAAGCCGGACCAGAAATCAAAACCGCGCTATGTGGGATGGAAACAGCCGATTCTGATGCTGGCAAACGCAGCCTATCTGTTTGCCACACTGGAATTTGTCACAAACAGCCAGTTCCGGGAGATGAAATGGTATTATGCGTTGTTGAATATCGGTGTCATTTTCGTACTTTCCATTCTCGTTTCCCTCTTTCTGAACTCCATCCGCCGCGCGATGATTTTCATGAACATCTTTTATTTCTGCATGAGTCTGGTATTCTACTATGTTTATCTGTTCCGCGGAGAAGCGTTCCAGCTCATCGACCTGTACAGCATTGCGACGGCGGCGGACGTAGTCGGCGGCTACAAATTCGAGATCACAGGTGAAATCGTGACTTCGTTTATCACGATGATGCTCGTTGTGCGCCTCTGGCTGCAGAGCCGGGAATACCGTTTTGCACGGAAAACGAGAAATAAAATTCTGCTCCGCGTGGCTGCTGCTGCGCTGACGCTCGGAACATACCTGGCGTACATGAATCTGAACTGGAACGCCGAGTTCGGTGTCATCAGTGACCTCTGGAATCCGGCGAAGACATACCGCCAGTACGGAACGACAGTCGGTTTTACCGCGGTCGCCAAATACATGCGCCTGACACCGCCGGACGGCTATTCGAAAGACGAAGTGACAGCGATTGCCGATACGAGCGAGAAAGAGACGAAAACAGAAGATCTTCGAAAAGATAATGCGGATAGCGTGACACCCGTCAACATCATCGCGATCATGAACGAGTCGTGGTTTGACTACCGTTCCGTCGGCGATCCGCAGACGAGCGAGAGCTACATGCCGTTCCTCGACTCGCTGACCGAAAATATCATCAAAGGGCACACGCTGACGTGTACCAAGGGCGGCGGAACAGCAAAAACGGAGTATGAGTTCCTGACCGGAAACTCCTGCAAGCGGTTCCCGGGCATGGTGCCGTACGTCAGCTACTTACGCACAGCCAGTATTCCCTTGTCACGACGTTAAAAGACCAGGGTTATCAGGCAATTGCGATGCATCCGAACAAGGCGACAAACTGGAAGCGGAGCACGGCATACCGTTTCCTTGATTTTGATGATTTCATCTCGATTGATCAGTCTCCGATACGGCCAAGCGGTACCGCGGCATGATCAGCGATCAGGCGAACTATGAGAAGATCGTGGAAACCTACGAGAACAAGGAGCCGGGCAGCCCGTTCTTCCTCTTTGATGTGACGATGCAGAACCACAGCGGCTACACGAACCGTTATTTCCAGGCGGATATCAACTGCAACGGCTACGACAGTGATGAGGCCGATCAGTATTTCTCCCTGTTAAAGCTTTCCGATGAGGCAATTTCCTATCTGATCCGGTATTTCCAGCAGGTGGACGAGCCGACGATGATCATTATGTTCGGCGATCATTCCCCGAAACTGCCGGATGCGTTTGAAACATGGATTGCCGGAGACGCCTATCAGAATCTTTCGGTCGAGGATCAGGAGAAGTTCTATGGAACCCCGTTCTTCATCTGGACCAACTACAGCATGAAATCCGAGAGCAATGTCTGGATCAGCACAAATTATCTCTCAAGCTATGCGTTAAGCCTTACCGGCCTGGAACTGACGCCGTACAACGAGTATCTGCTTGACCTGCGCGAGAAGATGCCGGCGCTCAATCACCTCGGCTTTTTAGCAAGTGACGGAACCTGGTACCGCTGGAACGACAGCGATGCGCCGGAGGAGGATCTCGAGTACGAACGGCAGTATGAATGCCTGCAGTACAATGAACTGATCGACAAAAAAAGACCGGGATGACAGCTTTTTTACAATTTCCGGTGAAAAAGACGAAGAATAAGGGCTTTCCCTACTTGCCAGAAAACGGAAACCTATGGTAGACTATACTCCGTATGACCGGGAAACCCCGGCGGTAACTTCACGTTTACAATTAAGAATAAGAAAATGAGGTTTTAAAAAGTATGATTGCAGCAAATAATGTGACACTTCGTGTCGGAAAAAAAGCGTTGTTTGAAGATGTCAATATCAAATTCACCGAGGGAAACTGCGTACGGCATGATCGGTGCCAACGGAGCGGGAAAATCAACCTTTCTGAAAATCTTGTCCGGCCAGCTTGAACCGACAAACGGAGACGTAACCATCACACCGGGCCAGCGTCTTTCCTTCCTCGAGCAGGACCACTTCAAATACGACAGCTATCCGGTACTCGACACCGTTATCATGGGAAATGCCCGTCTCTATGAGATCATGAAAGAGAAAGAGGCGCTGTACGCAAAAGAAGACTTCACCGATGAGGACGGTATCAAAGCGAGCGAGCTCGAGGGTGAGTTTGCAGAGATGAACGGCTGGGAGGCAGAGACCGATGCAGAGCAGCTCTTAAACGGCCTTGGCATTGAGCCGGAACTGCACTACGCACAGATGGCAGACCTGACCGGTAGCCAGAAGGTCAAAGTTCTTCTTGCAAGAGCCTGTTCGGAAACCCGGACATCCTTCTTCTCGACGAGCCGACCAACCACCTGGACCTCGATGCGATCGAGTGGCTTGAGGAGTTCCTGATCAACTTCGAGAATACCGTTATCGTCGTATCCCACGACCGTTACTTCCTGAATAAAGTCTGCACCCAGATCGCAGATATAGATTACGGAAAAATCCAGCTCTATGCCGGAAACTACGACTTCTGGTTTGAGTCCAGCCAGCTGCTGGTAAAACAGATGAAAGAGGCGAACAAGAAGAAAGAGGAGAAGATCAAAGAGTTACAGGACTTCATCTCTAGATTCAGCGCCAACGCATCGAAGAGTAAACAGGCTACTTCCCGTAAGAAAGCCTGGAGAAAATCCAGCTCGACGATATCAAACCGTCCAGCCGGAAATATCCTTACATCGATTTCCGTCCGAACCGTGAGATCGGAAACGACGTTCTGCAGGTAGAGGGACTGACCAAAACCGTAGACGGCGTGAAAATCCTGGATAACTTAAGCTTCACCCTCGGAAGAGAAGATAAAGTTGCTTTCGTCGGAAGCAACGAGCAGGCGATCACCATGCTGTTCAAGATTCTGACCGGAGAAGAAGAGCCGGATTCCGGTTACTACAAATGGGGCGTAACCACTACACAGGCTTACTTCCCGAAGGACAACACCGCAGAATTCGACTGCGACCTGACGATCGCAGACTGGCTGACCCAGTATTCCGAGATCAAGGACGTAACGTATGTCCGCGGATTCCTCGGAAGAATGCTTTTTGCCGGTGAGGACGGCGTGAAACGTGTCAGAGTCCTTTCCGGAGGAGAGAAAGTGCGCTGCCTGCTCTCCAAGATGATGATTTCCGGTGCAAACGTTCTCGTTCTTGACGAGCCGACCAACCATCTGGATATGGAGTCCATCACTGCACTGAACAACGGTCTGATCAAATTCCCGGGCGTGCTGCTGTTCACCTGCCACGACCATCAGTTTGTACAGACTACAGCAAACCGTATCATGGAGATCCTTCCGAACGGCGCGCTGATCGATAAGATGACCACCTACGACGAGTATCTTGCAAGCGATGAGATGGCAAGAAAACGTCATGTCTATACAATGACAGAGGAAGATAATTAAAGATGAGCAAAAAGACGACAGTTTCCGGCATTCTGCTGGTGTTGCTTGTGCTGGCCACAACGCCGCTTCTTGGAACGGACAACGTTTCGTTCCTGAAGTGGTGGCTTATGACCCTGGTGCTCGGTATTGGATTTTATCCGGCTGCCGCAGCGCTGTTTCCGCGGTTTCATGACCGGGGATGGATGTTTTCTAAAGTGCTTGGCATCGTTGTTTCCGGTTTTGCTGTATTTGCTCTTGGAAGCTTCGGACTGGTTCCGTTTACCGCACCGGTCTGCCTGATCACAGTCGGTGTACTGATCCTGGCTTCTTGGATTTTCGGATGTTTTAAGGTACGCGTCCATGCGCCGGAAATCGACTTCCTGATGATGGAAGAAGTGTTGTTTTTCGCCTTTTTTCCTTCTCTGGACCTATCTTGCGGGCTTTCACCCGGAGGCACACGGAACCGAAAAATTCATGGATTATGGTTTTATGAAGGCCATGATGCGCAGCACCGCCGTTCCGGCAGAGGATCTCTGGTACAGCGGAAGCGGTATTAACTACTATTACGGCGGCCAGTTCTATGCCGTATTTCTGACGAAGATTACCTTCACGGATGTAAAGCAGACGTACCATCTGATGCGTACGATGGTGGCATCGTTCGCGTTTGTTCTGCCGTTTTCGATCACCTACCATCTGGCAGAGTCGCGTGCGTGCCACCGCATCCGGAAAGAGGGCGGCAATAAAAGCCAGATTGCACCGGTGCTTGGCGGTCTTCTTTCGGGAGGCGCCGTTTCCCTTGCCGGAAATATGCACTATGTGATTTACGGCTGCATCCGCCAGTGGCTGGGACTGAACGAATCGGCTTACTGGTTCCCGAGTTCGACCCGCTATATCGGGTATGACCCGCTTGTGGAAAATGACCGCACGATTCATGAGTTTCCATCGTATTCCTTTGTGCTCGGCGACCTGCATGCCCATGTGGTGAATGTCATGTTCGTCCTGCTGGTGCTGGGCCTTTTATATTCCTACGTGAAAAATACCTGCCGTGATCCGGAAAAAGAGTGGAAATGGTCGTTAAAAGACGTTCTGCTTCAGCCGCAGATCATCGCGGCGGGCTTTCTGATCGGTGTGTTCCACTGGTCCAACTACTGGGATTTTGTTATCTATTTCGTCGTGATTGCAGGCTTCTCTCTGTACGGTGCGCTGTACCGGTATCATGCGCGGGCGAAAGAGACGATCGGAACGGTTCTCCTGCAGGCTGCAGAAGCTTTTGCAATTGGAACGGTTGTCGCCCTTCCGTTTACAATGAAGTTTGAGACGATGGTTTCCGGTGTCGGCATTGCCAGGCACCATTCGATGCTGTATCAGCTGGCGATTCTCTGGGGCCTTCCGACGGTGCTCGTTGTGCTGTTTATCGCAGCCGTTCTGCTAGCATGGCGGAAAAACTGTCATCTTCCGGGCATGGAGAGGCAGGGACAGATTGTACTTGCCGATGGAAAGACGCAGGAAGAGGTGGAAGAGCAGGCCGTTGCCTGATTCTGGGAGAGAAAAAACCGGAGCCGGGCGAAAAAGAAACGGCGGAAAAGCCAAAAAAAGTTTCTGCCTTCTGTAATTTCTGGAGAGAGATTGCGGTGAGCGATATGGTGATCGGTATTTTAGGCCTCTGTGCCATCGGCCTTATCATCATTCCGGAGCTCGTCTATGTGCGCGATATCTACGAAGAATCGTATGCGCGCTCCAACACGATGTTCAAGCTGACGTATCAGGCATTTATCCTGTTCGGTATCTGCATGAGCTACATCATCACGCGGTTCCTGCTCTGGAAAAAAGAGCGGATTCTGCAGGTGTTCGGCGGAATCGGGCTGGTACTGCTTTTATGGACGTTCGGCTATTTTGGAACGAGCGTGTACTCCTGGTTCGGAAATGTTTTCGATCTGTCCGAGTACCGCGGACTCGATGCGACAGCGTATCTGGAAAATGTCTTTTCCGAGGACGCAGGTGCCATCCGCTGGCTGGATGAAACAATAGAAGGACAGCCGGTTGTGCTTGAGGCGAACGGCGACAGCTACAGCGATTACGAGCGCGTTTCCG
>ENA-OQBJ01000598-OQBJ01000598.1-human-gut-metagenome-genome-assembly--contig:-NODE-598-length-18362-cov-11.330847_pt1 | contig 18362 bp, 19 predicted proteins | sample MGYA00242743_ERZ504545 | MGnify/ENA primary metagenome ERZ504545 (study PRJEB26092, sample SAMD00036252) | human gut metagenome | host: Homo sapiens | study: EMG produced TPA metagenomics assembly of...
CTCGGCCTCCTGCGCGGCACGCAGCGCGGCCGTGCGCTCGACCACATCGGCCAGCTCGCATCGGTCATGGCATCGCGCTTGGCTGCCAGCTCGGCTGCCTCGGCGCCCTCCGAACCCTCGGCGGCGTCCACCGGCACCAGCTCAACGAGCGCCATGTGGTCGTTCTGCAGCACCAGCTCGCGCAGCAGGTCCTCAAAATAGCTGCCGTCCAGCTCGCCACGCAGCTCCTCGTACACCGGGCCGTACTTGAGCGCCAGCGTCGCGGCGTCGTCATCGTAGAGCCAGGTGCTCAGCGCGTCGCACGCAATGGCCACGCCGTCGGCGATGCCGTAGTCGCGCTGGCGCAGGTCGTACTCGTTGCTGCTGATGATGGCTTCCAGGCGCTCGCGCGGAACGCCGTGTTCGCACAGGTCGCAGCAGGCGTCCTGGAACACGCGGCGCAGCTCGCGCGCCACGCCGGGCTGTGCGTTTTGCAGCATGATGAGCTCGTAGGGCTGCAGGCTCTCGGCCGCGGTGTAGCTCACCACGTTGCCGCCCAGGCCGGCGGCCAGAATGGCCTTCTTAACCGGCGCCTCGTTGGAGCCCAACAGCGCCTCAAACAGGATGTCCGCCGCGATCGTGCGCTTGCGGTCGAGCGCGGATCCCAGCACAAGGCCCAGGCCCACCAGGGCGTTCTCGGGCGTGGTTGCCATCTCGACGCGCTTATACTCGCAGGTCACGGGCGCCTGCACGTCCAGCGGATTGGGTGCCAGCGTGGACGGGTCCTCGCCGGCGGCGACGGCTGCGTCCATGCGGCGGCTCGCGGCGCTCGGCTGCGACAGATAGCGCTCGTCCAAAAAGGCCAGTGCGCGGTCCACGTCCAGGTCGCCGTAGAGCGTGATGTAGGAGTTGGAAGGATTGTAGTGGCGAGCGTGCGTGTCCAGGAACTGCTCGTAAGTGAGCGCGGGAATCGCGCGCGGGTCGCCGCCGCTCTCGTGCGCATAGGCGGTATCGGGATAGAGCACGGCGTTGACGGCGTCGTCCAGCACGCTCATGGGGTCGGACAGCGCGCCCTTCATCTCGTTGAACACCACGCCGTTATAGTGCAGCGTCCCCTCGCGTAGGCTCGCGGAGCCGCCGTCGCCCTCGCTCTCGGCGCCCCCTGGCAGGTCCAACTCGTAGTGCCAGCCTCCTGCTCAAAAATGGTGGGCTTGGTGTAGATGGCCGGGTTGAACACCGCGTCCAGGTACACGTCCATCAGGTTGTATAGATCCTGCTCGTTGGTGGTGGCAACGGGGTAGATGGTCTTGTCGGGGTAGGTCATGGCGTTGAGGAACGTCTGCATGGAGCTCTTGATCAGATCGACAAACGGCTCCTTGACGGGGAACTTGGCCGATCCGCACAGAACCGAGTGCTCAAGAATATGGAACACGCCGGTGGAATCGGCCGGCGGCGTCTTAAAGCCAATGGCAAAGGCCTTGTTTTCGTCGTCGCATGCCAGGTACAGCAGGCGAGCGCCCGAGGCGGTGTGGCGCAGCACGTAAGCGTCCGAGTCGAGCTCGGGTACGGTTTCGCGGCGCTCGACGGCAAAGCCATGGCAGGTGGTGCCGGGCACCAGCAGCGCGGCAGCGGCGGCGCGCGGGTCGGTTGAAGTGGTGGGCATATGCAGTCTCCTTTGACGCCCCAGCGGGGGCGAATCGAGTCGAATCCCCGAGAGTATACCCATATGGGACCGCGGCACTGCAGCGAACTGAAGACGATGCCGGCGGATTGGCATGGGCCCCGCGTGTCCCGCCAAATGAGCGTGGATTTTCGGACGAAATAATCCGTCGCAGGCCCAAATGTCGTCCAATTATCCACTCCCGCATACCTTTCGTCTCCAACCGTGAGATGAGAGATAGACGAGAGACGTATACGAAAGATGGCTGTACAGCAAAGAGCCAAACAATTAATAGTGCTGTTAATAGTGCTGTTTGGTTGGTGATTGTTTTTTCAGTAAAAACATTTACGAATAAAGCAAGTTGCAAACGGCTGCCCCCTTATTTCGTACGCATTTTTATGGCGAGAAATTGCCGCCATATGATCGGACGAGTTTCAACGATTGCGATTTAGTATTTAGCGCGGATGCGGTCGATTCCGATGAAACGCTAGTTGACCACGCGGTAGATTGTGCTTTCTCCCAGACGCCCGGCAATGCGCAATAAGCCAGATAACGAAGCGATTGCCGGTGCGTCTATCCATAGGGAATTCCGGGAAAGCTTCTGCGGGCAGTCAAAAGATTCGTCGGCCTCAAGCGGATTAAAGGTATTTGCATAAGACGTCATTTAACCAGAGACGATGCACATTGAATCGTTCAATGAACTTGCGCGCTGTGTCCAACAACGCCGATTGTTGTTTTAAGGGGCTTGAGGAAAGAGCAGGAGCAAAATAATACTTGCATAGTTAGTTATATAAAGTATTATAACGTTATGGGATGAATGAAGGGTTCATCTAAGTGAGTTAGGAGTAAGGGATGTTCAATTTCGATGAGCCCCGTTACGAGAAGGTTGTGAGCGATGCCCTCGCTCTCCGTCCTCAGATTGAGGCTGCCGTGGACGAGGTCTGCGAGCAGGGCTATTCCAACATCTTCTTCATCGGCTGCGGCGGCACCTGGGCCCACACGCTCCCGATGAAGTACTGGGTCGAGACCACCACGGCCGACGTCGACGTCCACTGCGAGATCGCCGCCGAGTTCCTCGCGTGCCCGCCCAAGGCCTTCACCAAGGACTCGGTCTGCGTCTTCTCCACCCGTACCGGCACCACCCCCGAGATCATCGAGCCGCCAAGTTCTGCCAGGAGCAGGGCGCCCGCACGCTGATGTACGTCTCCAACGACAACACCCCGGCCACCGAGTACGCCGACTACAAGTTCTTCAGCTTCGCCGAGGACGACGTCCTGTGCGAGGCCATCTACACCTACCAGATCACGCTGGTCGCCCGCTTCCTCAAGAACGCCGGCGCTTCCCCAAGTACGACACCTTCATGGAGGAGTTCGGCAACATCGCCCCGTACCTCATCAAGCCAAGGACGCCCAGGACGAGCGCTGCGCCGCCATGGCCGAGGACTTCAAGGACACCGACTACCACATGGTGATCGGCTCCGGCATGCTCTGGGGCGAGGCCTACGACTACGCCATGTGCATCCTCGAGGAGATGCAGTGGATCAAGACCAAGTCCATCCACGCCGCCGAGTTCTTCCACGGCACCATCGAGCTGTGCGAGGAGGGCACGAGCCTCATCATGCTCTACGGCGAGGACGACACCCGCAAGCTCATGGACCGCGTGGACAACTTCACTCACATGCTCGCCGACGAGAAGGGCGTCCATGTCCGCGTGAACAAGTTCGACACCGCCGAGGTCGAGCTGCCGTTCAGCGACCCCGAGTTCCGCAAGATCGTCTCCCCGATGGTCACCTACACCATCACCGAGCGCCTGAGCTGCCATCTCGAGCACGTCCGCAACCACCCGCTCACCACGCGTCGTTACTATCACCAGATGAATTACTAATCCTTTCAAATTGCTGCTGTTGTCTGCAGGCGAGACGTGCTGAACGTCTCGCCTGCAGGCTTATTACTGGGGTTAATCAAAATAGTTGCCCAGTACCTCCTAGTTGCACTGGTCGCATTATGGCGTCCATGGACGAGCAGTTATTTGGCATTACAATGCCTGGCCGTCCGTTGTTTACGAGCTGTTCGTTGGCTTGATTCTTGGTGACGTTCAACAGGGCGTTATCGTTGGTGCTGCCTTGGAGTCCATGTTCATGGGTGCCATCATGGTCGGCGCGGCGGTTCCTCCCGAGGTCTATACCTCCGGCGTGCTTGGCTGCGCGTTTGCCGTCATTACGGGTACAGGCACGGCAACTGCCGTCGCGCTCGCCCTTCCCGTCTCCGTCTTCCTTCAGGTGTGGCGCAACTTCTGCTACGCCGTTCCGGGTGCCTTTGCCTGCAAGAAGATTGAGACCGCTCTGGCAAATCGCGATCTTGCCAAGGCGAATCTGTACCATCTGACTATCGTGCCGCTGTCGATTGGCATTCCGTCTGCACTGCTGGTGTTTGGCTCACTGTTCTTTGGTGCCGACCTCATCAACAATGCGCTCAACGCGATTCCGCAGTTTGTGATGGACGGCCTCAACGTTGCATCCGGCGTCATGGTCTGCATCGGCTTCGCACTTCTTATCAGGACCATGGGCGATAACAAGCTCCTTCCCTGGCTGTTCCTGGGCTTCATTATGGTCATCTATCTCAAGATGGACGTGGTCGGCGTCGCCGCAGCTGCCATTTGCGTCGCGCTGCTCCTGGCCTTCCGCGAGGGCTCGTCCGGTCCGCAGACGGTTGCTGCAGATGAAGAGGAGGACTTCTAATGGCTATCCAGAACACCGGCCTCAAAGAGGCCAAGAAGGACGCGATTATGACTCCCGATATGTATCGGAGCATGTTCCTTCGCCAGTTTACGAGCCAGTGCTCGCAGTCGTACGACAAGATGATGGCAATGGGCTTCATGTACACCATTCAGAAGCCCCTGCGAAAGATCTATCCCAACGACGACGATTACTATGCGGCGCTCGATCGCCATACCGAGTTCTTTAACATCACGCCTCATGTGCTTCCGTTTGTAGCCGGCCTTACGGTTTCGATGGAAGAGCAGGCGGCTGCCGATAAGAACTTCGACACGTCCTCGATTAACGCCATGAAGGTCGGCCTCATGGGACCGCTTTCCGGCATCGGCGATTCGTTCTACTGGGGTACGTTCCGCGTGGTTGCCGCCGGCATTGGTATTGGCATCGCTTCGACGGGCAACCCGCTCGGCCCCATCGTGTACGCGCTCATCTACTCCGTGATTAACTTTGCAACGCGTATCGTCGCCGCCCATCTGGGTTACGACTTGGGAACCAAGTTTTTGCAGCAGTCCGAAGAGAGCAACCTTATGTCTCGCATGACGCATGCTGCCGGTGTTCTCGGAATGACCGTTATCGGCGCCATGATTGCGGCACAGGGCTCGCTGTCCACGGCTTTGACCTTTGACGTGGGTGGTTCGGAGATTGTCCTGCAGGATCTGTTCGATTCGATCTTCCCCGGTCTGCTGCCCTTGCTGGCAACGTTCGCTCGCGTTGCCCTCTATAAAAAGGGCGTCAAGACCATTTGGATCATCTTGGGCATCTTCGCAATCTGCATCATCGGAACGGGCTTGGGAGTGTTCGCAGCGGCGTAATGTTGACTGCTATGCTCGCGCGTTGGATAACTAACTGACCGTTTGAAAACGGGGCTCGGCGTAAGGCCGGCCCCGTTTTTTATTTGAGGGATTTTCCGACCGTCCAATAATCCACGCCCATGCACCACTCACGCATCTCTCGTCTCTCATTCGTCACTAATATGAGAGATAACCGAAAGACGAGAGATAAATATGAGAGATAACTGAGCAGCAAAGAGACAAGCAATCATGGTATTGTCTCAATACTGATTGTTCTATCAGCAAAAACATGTTTACATGAAACAGATGGCAGACATCTTATCTTTCATCTCTCAATTATCTCTAATATGAGAGATAGCAGTAAGATGAGAGATAATTACGAGAGATAACTGAGAGACGAAGGAAATCTATTCGTGGCATTCTCCGCCGGGCCGAGCGAAAGGACATGCAGATGAACGAAAACGAGCTGACCGGTCTGCTCGAGTCTTTAAGGCGCATGGCTCGGACGATCTTAACGTCGAGGTCAAGGAGAGCGCCACGACGCTTTCCCGCGACGTATGGGAAACAGTTAGCGCATTCGCGAATACCGCTGGCGGAATTATCGTGCTCGGCGTGAGCGAGCGCGCGGGCTTTGTCCCGGTTGAGAACTTTGAGACCGAGAAGGTGCTCAACCAATTCGTAGCGGGCATGGGTGATGCCGGCGGTCGCGGAAAACTGGCCAATCCGCCCAAATACACCATTGAACGCGTGGAGCTCCAGGGCACCGTGGTTCTGGTCATCACGATTGAGGAGCTCGACCCGTCGAGCAAGCCTTGTTATGTCATAGAGCGGGGCGCTCAAGGCGGCAGCTACAAACGCATCGACGACAAAGATGTTCCGCTCTCGTCGACCGAGGTCCTGTCCTTGTCATCGTATGAACGGACGAGCCCCAGTGATCGCGATGCAGTGCCCGGCGCGGTCGCAGGCGATCTTGACGAGGCCCTGGTCGACCGCACGATAGAGCGTGCTTTCTCACTGACACCCCGTGCGATGCGCGACGCGCCGGACAAGAAAACGAAGCTGGAGCGCCTGAATTTCCTCGACTCCCAGGGCAATGTCACTAAAGCCGGGCTCCTGGCTGCGGGTGCCTATCCTCAGCAGTTCTATCCCAAGCTCTTTATCGATGTGGCGGTCTATGCCGGAACGCAGAAGGGCGCGGCGGGGTCGTTGAGGTTCATGGACCGTACGATCTGCGAGGGAACGTTGGGCGAGATGATTTCGGATGCTGTCGCGGCTGTCGCCAAAAACCTGCGCCGCACCGTGACCGTCCAAGGCATTTCGCGTATCGACTCGCTGGAGATTCCCGAGGAGGTCCTGCGTGAGGCAATCGCCAACGCGGTTATCCACAGGGAATACGGGGATCGGTTCTGTGGGCAATCGATCGCCGTCGACGTTTTTGACGATCGTATCGAGGTGGTGAACCCCGGCGGCCTATACGGAGGAAAGACTCGCGAGAACCTGTTTGACGGCAGCTCCCGATGTCGCAATGCGACGCTTGTGAAGCTCATGTCGCTTGTTCCATTGCCCGACGGTGCGGGCTCTCCTGCCGAAGGCAACGGATCGGGCATTCCAATGATGCTCGATGCCATGCGTGCGCACGGTCTGGCCGAGCCATTGTTTTGCCCGGGTTTCGACCGGTTTAAGGTTGTCCTCTGCCGAGCGAAGGTTGAGCAAATCGATCATGGCGGGGACTTAATTGTGGCGGCACTCAAGCGCAACGGCGAACTGGGAACACGTGAACTGGCAGAATGCACGGGACTCACCGTCTCCCAGGTTAGGACGCGCGTCAATGCGCTTATCGCGCAGGGCAAGCTAGAGCCTACGGCCGCGACGACGAGCCGTAACCGCAAGTATCGACTAACAGGGCGTGCAGGGCAGATGCGCTAGCGGCTGCCGCGCCTCACATCCGCGCCATTTCACGCAGCGCACATCGAAACCTGCGGCAAAGCAGTTACAATAGCCCAATGCGCATCGCGCACGACGATGATATCGGCGCCCGCGACTAGGGGAGAATACATGGCAGAGCAACAGATAGCGCCGGGGACCAAGCTTCAGGTGGCATTCGACGTGCCCATGGGCCAAAAAACCGACTTCAACATGCTCGCCACGTACAAAGAGGACCTGGACGAGGCGTACTTCCTTATGAGCGCGCCCATGCTTGCCGGCAAGCCGCTGCTCATGGACGAAAACCAAAAGCTGCTGCTGCAGTACAAAGTAGGCGAGGAGACGTTCGTGCTCGCCGGCTATCCCGAGGCAGTCGAGAAAAAGGGCATCCGCACCTATTGGAAAATGCGCAAAGTCGCCGAGCAGCGCAGCTTCGTCAAGCGCCGCGACGAGCGTTTTAAGGTCGCCATGCGCCTGACCTACCAGCGCGACAACGCGCCGACCCCTGAGCCCGAGGACGCCATGACCATCGACGTCTCGGCCGGCGGCCTGGCCGTCTACCTCAACGACTACCCCCGACGTGGGCGAGGCCCTGGCCGTACAAATGCCCACGATCCGCCTGCAGGGCGAGCGCCACGAGCTGCCCGAGCAGCTGGGCATCGTGTGCTGGGTGCGCCGCGCGCCCAAGGGCAGCCTGTATCGCAACGTCTGCGGCCTGCAGTTCCGCTACGCCGACGACATGGAGCGCGAGTTCGTCAAAGAATACGTCGGCTACATCCGCACCAAATATAAGATCTGATCGCCATGGCACTGTTCAAGCGTAACGACAACAAAGATCAAGCCGCCGAGGATTTGGCCGAGGATTTGGCGCAGGACCAAGCCGAGGGCGTGGCCGATAATTTGGCCGAGCGCCAGGCCGAGCGCCAGACCGTGGACACGTCGGCAGACGCGCCCGCCGCCAATGCCGAGAACGCGCCCGGCGACGGACTCCGCGCCCGACCAGGCCCCCGCCTCCCGCAAGCGCTTTGGCAAGCCCAAACCCAAACGCAAGCCCAAACTCAAGCGCGACCTACGCGGCGTCGTACGCATCGAGGAGCTGGAGCAGGCACTGGCCGACCAGGACCTCGACGACATCGACCCCGACGCGGTCGTGTCCATGTACATGCCCAAGCGTCGCATGGAGCGCATCGGCACGGCGCTGCTGCGCATGGACAAGTTGCAAAAGGCCCTCGTGTGCTGGCGCTTGCCTTTGGCGTGCTGTTTGCCCTGTCGTTTATGCAGGAAAACATGGGCAACTTCACCATCAACCTCAACCGCCTGGAGCTGTTCCGCCGCGGCGTGGCCATTGCCGACAACGGCGACTTTAACAACGCCACCGCGCGCCTGGCGGCCGACGCCGTGGACAACGGCACCAATATCGCCGCCGACGACCTGCCCGACAACCTGGATAACGTCGACGGCAGCCACAACGGCAAAAACTACGTGGCGTACACCTTCTATATCCGTAACGCCGGCAAGACCGATCTGCTACAGTGCCAAGCTTAAGGTGGTTAGCGCCAGCAAGGGCGTGGAGAAGGCGGCGCGCGTGAGGGTGTATCGCAATGGCGAGCCCACCACCTACGCGGCTGCCGCGGCCGACGGCAATCCCGAGCCCAACACCGAGCCGTTTGCGTCCAAAGACGTGGTGACGACCATCAGCCACGCGAACTTCCGCGTGGGCGACGTGGACAAGTACACCGTGGTCATTTGGCTGGACGGCGACGACCCGGAGTGCGTGGACAAGATTATTGGCGGCGCGGTGGAGTTCGGTTTTGACTTCGATTCGTCTGAGACTGACGATTCGAGCCTGTTTGTTAAGTTCGTGCAGGATATTGCCGACACCCTGACCGGCAACGACCCCATTAGCGCGAGCGGCAACGAGGCGCCCGATTACTACAAGGAACACAACGTGACCTGGAGTAACCGTCGCAACCAAAAGAACTCGCCCGTGAAAGATGGCGACAAGTAGAACGAACAAGCGCCGGGCCGGGATCGATTTCCCGGCCCGGCGCTTTTGCTATGCGCAAGTGTTGTCTTTGGAGGCGCTGCCGTTGCCCGTGGCGGCATCCAGCAGGAACAGTCGCAGCGCGAGCTTGATCGCGTAGCCCGGTTTGACCTGCACCGCGTCTCCCATGCGCTCACCCAGGTCGCTGCAGTAGGCGTAAACGTCGCGGATGAGTCCGCGCCCGAGAGGGTGAACATGTAGCCCGCGTCCGAAAGCGCGTTGGGTGCTGCGGGCAGTCCTGCGGCCGCACAAAAGCTCGCAAGGTCGGGGCTCATGACGGCCTCGTAGTCAATCGCGTGTCCGTCCTCCTGGCGGTCTGCTCCTGCTCGCGGGTGTACGACAACGCCGCCGCCAGCACAAAGCTGGGCGTGGGGGCGTTGACGTCGTCGGTGGTGGCGACGAGCTTGCCGGCCGCCTGCGTGACCAACCAGGCGACTTCGCGCTGGCAGCGGACGGCTTTGCGCGTCACCGGCTTGATCGATCCGACGGAAACGCTTCCCTTGGGTTGAGTGGCGGCAGGCATGAGCCTCCCAACAAATAGCCCGTTTAGCAGGCAAAAATGACACGTGCCACACCAGTATAGCGAGTGGGGAAGGGCTAGGGCGAAGCTTGGCGGAAAGTGGATGTATGCGATGACGTGGCGCTGCGGTCGCAAGGCTTAAGAGGGACTTACGGCTTTGCGGGATAGAGATCAAATAAGGTAAACGATGTTCACATGGCACCACATATAACCCGAGGTAGACCTATGAATCTGCCGGAATGTGGGCTGCCGAAAACTCATAAGGAAATCGTAAGAATTATGGTATTCTCAATTCCATGTCTAAAGGATGGGCAAGCAACATCCAACACGAAAGCGCGGGCTCCCCTTCCGGGCTTCTCGAGGGTCATCTGGGATGAATGGGGAAAGAAAGGGGTCCGCATGGATACCAAGGCATTAAAAAAGCAGATGGGCGCCGCCATCGCCATGGTCCTCGTGGCAGCCGTAGCCCTCGCTCCGCCACCTTCGCATGGTTTGTGAGCAACAACACGGTTAAGGCCGAGACCGCAACGATCTCTGCCCAGTCGAACGCTCCGTTCCTGAAGATTGCTAAGACCGACGAAGAGCTCAACAACACGAGCATTTCCTTCGCGGTTGCCGGCGCAGCGGCTAAGGATCTGTACCCATCGCAGGTCGTGAATGGTAAGGAAGGCTCTCTCGTTACCGAAACTACCAAGCCGCTTTTCCAGTCTGCATATGCGCAGAAAAAGGGCGAAGCTACGATTCTTGAGCATTCTCGCTATGATGTTGGCGATCCTAAGGCCGCCGTTGACGGAGAGTTTGCCATCGCAGAAACCTTTAAGATTGGCACCAGTGATGCAAAGGCCGGCTCTTTCAAGAGTCTTAAAGTCTCCAAGGTTGAAGTTACGGCTCTGGCGCGACCGACGAAAATGGTCTCAAAGACGCCGTCTCCGTTTTGCTGGTGTGCGGTGATAAGTGGGGCGTGTACAAGGTCTCGGAGAATGGCGCGCTGGTAAGCGCTTATTTCGACAACACTGCGGTTACTGGTAACAACACCGACGGCGTTCTTGCCGACGCGATTGACGCTGGTGGCTCTGTTAACGTTACGGCCTATGTCTTCTATGACGGCTCTGCCGAAAAAGTTTACACCGATAACTTCACTTCTCTTAAGAATGTTGGTGTGAATATCTCGTTTACCGCCACCCCGGTCAACACCCAGGGCAAAGACGTGGCGGGCGCAAACAACGCTGTCACTAGGTAAACTAAGCTATCCCATGCGTTTTAACGGGCGCCCGGCTTATGCGCCGGGCGCCCGTTTTGTTTTTGAAAGGAGGATTACGTGCAATCGTCTAAGAGCCTAAAAACACAACTTGTTGCGGCCGCCGTTAGCGTGGTCCTCTCTGCGTTTGCCCTGTCGGCAGCGACCTATGCGTGGTACGTTGCGAATACAAAGGTCTCCGCAACCACGTCAACCATTAGCGCGACGACCAATGGTTTCATCCTCCAGATCGATGAACTCAAGAACGGCGCCCAACATGGTGGCGAGCAGAAGTCGCTTGAGGCCCAGACCATGGGTGCCACGCTCAGCCCGTCCTCGACTGACGACCTTAAGATTGGTACGTTTGCAACGGCTGGGACAACCAAGGCTGGTAACCGACTATTCAACGCCCAATTTCTCAACGACTGCCAAGCTTTGCCGGGCGAGTATGAGGTTGCTGGCAAGAAGTACAACGCTTTCATTAAAAGCGACTACATCGTCTACACCATTACCGATACTGGTACGGCTGATGTTTATCTCGATGCATCTGATGGTGCGCCCGTAACGATTGAGCCCGTGGGCGGCGAAGCTTCGGAGACCATGGTTGGTTCTCTGCGCGTTGCGATTACCACGCAGGCGATTGGGGATAACGGTAAGTCGGGCACCGGTCCGGAGGACCTGCGCGTCGTGTATGCCATGAGCGATGAGAAGGGCAAGGGTAACGACGCAACCGCCATTGCTGGCTGGACGAGCATCCAGAACATTGATGGTAAGCCGACGCTCGCGCAGGCGACCTATAGGCACATCTATACTGGCGGCACGGACGGATGGGTTGCCACTAAGGCACGAGCGGTGATTATTCGGTTGCTGCGGACACTAACCCCATTGCAACTGGTGTTGGCTACAAGGGCATTGCCGTTCACGTCTACATTTGGATGGAAGGAACCGACGCGGATTGCGTTAACGGCAAATCCATCGAGAACAGCCCGACGACCTATAACGTCAGCGTCAAGCTCGCCGGTGTCGCAACGCCATAATGCCAACGTTTGCTTAAATACGGCTAGCCCAAGGGCCACTTCGGGGGAAGTGGCCCTTTTTCGTGCGGTGCCATTGCTGCGTAGGCGATAATGTGGAGAACTGTTCTTCCTGGAGGTTCCTTATGGACGGCATCGCTTCTAGTGTTCCGCTGATTGCTCGGCCGAGTTACGACCGCGCTTGTAGCCTTGTGCCGACTGAGTATGTTTTGGCTTGGGAGTGGTTCTTGCGCGAGGAGCAGCGTGGCGAGATTTGGGAAAAACTTCCTCATAACATTAAAGCTGATAGCCCCCAGTATCCTTATCGCATGATGATTGGCTCTAAGACCTTTTGCGTTTCGCGTCAATCAGGTATTTATTGGCCGGGTCGTGGACACATCAAGCATCCTGTGGAAAAGACCTTTGCGCTTTCGGTGCATAGCTCTACAAGTGGGAGCTATTCCGATGTTCCCCCGCTCTATCTTGAGGACGGCACGTGGGTGTTCAAGTATTCATCGCAAAGTGCTTCGGTTGAAAGCTGGCGCGACCAACGCTATAACGAAAAAATGATCAACTGCATGGAGTGCGGCGTTCCCGTTGGCGTGTTCTTTGCAACGAGCGCTGGCTACAAGGTGCTCGGCCTAGCGTTCGTTGAGCGCTACGAGCCGGAGAACAGCTGGTTTGTACTGCATGGCCCCGTTCACAAGGGCGGACCCGATGCACGTTTCTACCCCGACATGAGCTACATGAAGGACGATCCAATCGCGGCGGAGTTTTCCGGCGCCTCGGCGAGCGACGAAGAAAAGGTCCGCTACGCGCTGCGCCGTGAGCGAATCGGCCAGCAGCGTTTCCGCACTCAGCTCTTTGAGGCCTATACCGGTAAGTGTGCTGTTTCGGGCTGCAATGTCAGCGAAGCGCTCGAAGCTGCGCATATTGAGAACTATTCGGGTCCCAAGTCGCAGGTTGTCAGCAACGGTATTCTGCTGCGCCGTGACCTACATTCGCTGTTCGACGCCCATCTGATTTCGTTTGAGTTGGTGCGTGGCGACTATCAACTTTGCGGGTCGTACCTTCTGGAGCATACGGATTATGCGACGTTTGCAGGCTCGGTGCTGCGCGAGCCGGACGAACATCGCTTGCGTCCTAACGCCCGATTCCTCGAAGCCCATCGAGCTGAGTTCGCTTTCTCGGAATCGCGGCGTCGGGCGGAGGCGGTTGCTCCGTATTAGTCGGGTGTTGCTCGCCACGACCCAATCATGTCGATTGATCGGATCGCGCTGCGCCGCATCGAGAGCTGCACGATCCTGCCATCCTCTCCTCAACGGTTAAAACGGGAAAGGGGAGCCCATGGGATGGCGAAGCGATATCGCGCGCGGCGCATATGGAAACTTACCGCGAGCGTTAATGGACCGGAGCCTGTTCCCGCCCGTTGAGGCCGGCTGTAGCCAAATCTGCCTGCCCTGCCCTCGCTGCGGCGCAGACCTCCCATGCCTAGACATCTGCTTTATCGACGCTCGCGACAAACATGCCGCCAACCCGCGGGCTCGGATGGGCTTGCGCCTTCCGGTCTATCCTCAGCAATGCCCTACCTGCGGATGCACTATTTCCTATGACGATGCTGATGCCTAATTGTCAGCTAGCGAGCGAGGATTTTTGGACGATTGAAAACTGAGGGTGGATTATCGGACGTTTTTGGGCTGAAAGGCTGTCAAAAATGGGAGATTATCCACGCTCGAGCGCTTCTATCTTTAGACGGTGACTCGCCGCCAGAAGTACTCGCCGGTGCCTAAGATGCCTTACAGATAAATCCCTTCGCAAAAGGGCTTGTGGAACTGGGTGTGGTGGTCGCGTGCCCAGGTGAAGAGCGCCTGGTCAAAGTTGCTCTGACTGGCGGGGATGCCGTAGACGCCGGCGACTTCCACGCGCACGAACTCCAGCGCGGGCAGCTTGTTGATGGCCGTGAGTGCAAACGGCGACGTGGGCTCCTCGAACAGGTAATGGCTGCCTTGCAGCGCGCCGCAGCCGGTGCAGGTGCTGGCGAGCGATGCGGTCTTGGTGGCGCGCGACGTAACGGGCTTGTAGCCGCAGCGCTCGCGCAGGTAGTCGCGGATCTCCGGCCGGCACGCAGCCCAGTGCAGGGGCGATGGCCACGGCATTGGCGCGGGCGGTGTCGATCACGATGTGGCCCGCATCGTCCATGGCGGGCGCGGCGTTGGGCGCAGCTTGCTGCCCGAGTCCTCGGCCACCCGATATGGAATGCCAAAGGCCGCGACCGTCGTCTGCTCGTGGCACTTCCAGCATTCGCGCTTGCCCAGCACCAGGTAGATGTAGGGCGCGCTGGGGTCGGAGCGATCCACGCCGGGCAGCCACGCGGCAAAGGGCTCGGGGTTGACGCCATCGGGCACGTACCAGATCTTCTTGGCCCGGTCCCACTTGGCGCCCAGGGCCTTGGCCTTGTCTTTGTGCGAAAAGGGAACATCGAGCTCGGTGCGCATGGCGGCTCCTTTGTGCGGCTTGCGGTGCATGTGCTCCAAGGATACCCCAGCGGCGAGTGTGTGGTCGCTAAACGAGCACTTCGACCGCCCGAGAAGCCGCGGAGCATTTTGGCGAGGGTGCACCGTCAAGTAAATGGGCAAGCAAATGGTCAGCTTTTGGTCAGTTGAGCGGCAACCTTGCCAAAAGCTTGACGGATTTGCATTTAGACGTCGACGAATGAACACTTTGGTTGCGCCGCGGCAAAAAACTGCTGGTCGTTTGCCGAAAACTCGCCAGGACCGCCAGCGGCCGCCGACGCGCGTGCTATCTTCGCGCCATGGGTTACTTTATCGTTTCACATAACGCTGCGTTGGCGCTTTTGGCGCACCTGCCGAACCCTCGTTTTGGGGATTCGGAACCAGAGGTCGTGTCGATTGCAGGTGCCTGTGCGCTGTTGGACCAAGAGGCGCAGGATTTTATCGATCGCTATGATCTGGGGATCCAAACGCTGGATTTGCTGGTGCCATCGCGTGCCGACCGTCGGCAGAGCAGCATGTTAAGACGCACCTGTGCACCAACGAGCTCCCGGCGGGCTCGTTTATCTCGCTGGGCCACTGGATGGGCGGCCTGGATGCGTATGTGTGCTCCCCCGAGCTGGCGTTTGTGCAGGTTGCGCACGACAGCTCTGCGGCCGAGGCCATCTATGCCGCTATGCCATGACATCGAACTACCGGTTGGATAACCTTGCTCCGGTGGGGTGACAAGCAGGGATGGGGGCATGCGCGATGGCAGGCTCACGACGAGGGAGCTCATTGCGGCGTATATCGAGGCGTCCCCAAAGGTAAGGGGTCTCGCGAAGGCAAAGGCGCTGCTTGCGTATGTGATCGAGGGATCGCGCTCTCCGAGGGAGTCGGGGCTGTGCATGTTTATGTCGCTGCCTGCGCGCTACGGCGGGTATGCATTGGGCAAGGCCGAGCTCAACAAGAAGGCTTTCATTCGCGATGGACTCAACGATGGGCGCGAGCGCAAACTGCGCGTGTTGGAGCGCACGCCCGACATTACGCTTACGGCTAAAGTCGAGGTGGGCAGGGATAAAGTAAAGGCCGGGCTGCTGCCAGAGGTGCTGACCGCGATGGTCGACTACGACAGCGATGCCATTCATGACGGCCGCGAGAAGATCCACAAGGATGCCGAGCGCCGCAACGAGTTGGAACTGCTTGAGGGAGTAGCGTATTTTACTGTGACAACCGACCAAGCAAATGACTACGACAAGCTCGTTCGGCTGTGCGAACGCATCCGACGGAAGCTGCATCGGAATAAGCGCCCCATCTTTAACAAGGCGATGAGTGCAGAGCAGCGATATTTTGCCCATGCGCGTGCCGAAACGAAGCGATTTTGGCTCTGGCAAGCCGTTATCGATGCGCATCAGTATTGGTAGGGGCGGTAACAGGGGGTTAGAATTAGCGGCCATATATCCAGATCTAATACTTTTCCCGAGAAGTGAACGAGCCAGAATGGACCCCCGAAATATCGACACTTTTAGGGGCCCGTTTCCTGCGGTTTTGCTGCTGGAATCCTGCGGTTTTGACGTCAAAGTGTGGATGCTCCAGGGGTCCAAATAAGCTCGTTCACTTCTCGGGAAAAGTATTAGACTCAATTTAAAGAGGGTTACTTATATGTGACTGCGAGACCCATTCGGGTTTGATCGTGGCGATTGCTGGGGCTGTTTGGGCGCTTTGCTCGGTCGCCGTAAAACAAAACAGCTCAGAGGCGAAGCCTCTGAGCTGCGAACATTTGGTGGGCGTTAGAAGATTTGAAACTTCTGACCTCTTCCGTGTCAGGGAAGCGCTCTCCCCCTGAGCTAAACGCCCGATCAAGGGTGCGCGAGTGCGCAGGAAATAATATAACGGAGCTCCCGCCCAGTGGCAAGAACTATTTTTTAAAAAGCGGCGATTTGCGACCCTATCCGCCCCGATGCAGCGCGAAGGGCACGCGAAATATTCCGTTTGTACCCCCGATGAACTGCACGTTCGCGTAAAATAACTCCATTATGGGCAAATGATGTCCAGGCGGTTTACAACACGGCATCTGGGGGAGGGGCATGTCGGACGCGCGTTCGCTGCAAAAACAGTTCAATCGCATGCTCGCCACGTTGCTGGTGGCGCTTGCTGCTGCCGGAGCCGTAACGTATGCCTGGTACATCTATAACGCCAACCGCCACATAACCGACGTCAAGATGGCGGCGGGCACGGGCGTGACCTTCCTTATCTCCAACGAGTACGACGGCGAATACAAAACCAACGCCGGCCTGAGCTTTACGGGTCTGCTCGATCCCGTCTCGACCGACAACGTGCTCAACGGCTTTCAAAAGGTAACGGGCTTTACCGGTGGAACCACCCAGGACTCGCTCTTTGCCAACATGTTTGGTGCCGCCGAGCATTCCGACTACTACAAGACTTCCCTGTACCTGGCTACCAACTCGGCCGCGACCGACGTGTACCTGTCGGGTATCGACTTTACCGAGCAGGATCCGGCAAACCCCATCTCCACCGCCCTGCGCGTGGGACTGGTTACCTATGCGTCAGGGCAGGGCGATACCGTGACGGGCCAGTACGTCTTTGAGGTCTCGGGCGAGCACAATCCCCAGGCGCGCTACAACACGCTCGACGGCAAGGATGCCGGCGAGAGCGAGCAGAACCACCTGGTGCTCGACAGCACCCGCTCCGATGGAACAACGGTTCATTTTGACCAGCTGACTAGTGCAAACTTCTGTGACTACAACGAAGACATCGGCATCGTGAGCCTCAAGGAGGCCACGACCAAGATCTGCAGCCTGCCCGCCGCTGCCGAGGGCGCCAACCGCAGCACGCCCGTGCGCGTGGATGTGTACGTGTGGCTGGAAGGCTGCGACCCCGACTGCACCAACAACCTGGCCGCCACCAGCCTGCAATCGCTGGCGCTGCGCTTTGCCGGCAAGCGTTCGTAAGGGGGCTGGACATGAGTGCATCGAACATCAAAGACATCCTGGGTTCGCGCCGTCGCATGGTTGCCGCGGCCGCATGGATGTTGGTGCTGGTAACCGCCTTGAGCGCCGCCACCTACGCCTGGTTTAGCAACTCGCGCTTCACCAACGTGACGCCCGTGGTGCACACGGTAAGCGACGAGGGCTCCGACCTGCAGATTGGCCTTTCGGCCAACGGGCCCTGGGACACGACGGCAACGCTTGCCGCCGCCGACAAGACACTCTATCCCATCTCGACGGCAGACCTTTCCCGCTTTTGGCGCGGCACGTTCCAAAACGCCGCCGGCGTTACGACCGACTACGCCGACTGCACCGCGCAGCTGGACGACTACGCCTTTCGGGCACGCTGTACCTTAAGGGCAGCGATAGCGCGCTCAACGTGTACTTGTATCAGGGCAGATGAGCGTGACGAGCGATCCGCAACTGCTGGCCGCGCTGCGCCTGGGTCTGGTCATTACAACCCAGTCGGGTACACAAATGCATATCTTTACCTGCGACGACCTGGGCAACACCTCGGGTGCCACCAGCAGGCGTACCACCGCGCAAGACGGCGTGGTCGTAGCGGTCGGTGCCTCGGGCTGGACTTACACCGACGACCCCGCGCGCGCCATAAGCGCCTACAGCATGGACGGCACTGGCGACACGCCCACGGCGCGCGCAGGTGCCACGCCCATCTGCACGCTGGCCGCCAACGAGGTGGCAAGCGTTCGCTACGTTGTGTACATGGAAGGCTGCGACGCCAATTGCATCGACGAGGCCCAGGCCCGCGATGTGGTGCTGCAGCTTGCCTTTGCCGCGGCCAAGGCATAAGGGGGTGAGCGACGTGAAAGATCAGAAGCGCATGCCAGCAGATAGCTGCGAGGCCAAAACCCAGAGCGAGAGCCCCGCGGTCCCCTCCGGCGCGACCGCCGAGCGCTCGCAGCCC
>ENA-OQBJ01000601-OQBJ01000601.1-human-gut-metagenome-genome-assembly--contig:-NODE-601-length-18339-cov-4.741709_pt1 | contig 18339 bp, 21 predicted proteins | sample MGYA00242743_ERZ504545 | MGnify/ENA primary metagenome ERZ504545 (study PRJEB26092, sample SAMD00036252) | human gut metagenome | host: Homo sapiens | study: EMG produced TPA metagenomics assembly of...
CGCGCTCGCCGGACAGGTGACGGTGCGCCGCGGAACGAACGCCCGCGGCGAGCAGGTGACGTATCTGCTCAACTACTCCGCCGACGAGGTCACCATCGACAGCCCGGTGTCGGGCGATGTGGTGGTCGCTCCGGTGGTGGTGGGCACCGACGGCACCGTCGATGAATCCGCCACCGCGGCGATCGCTCTGAAGGAGGGCTCGAAGGTCGAGGTGGGCGACAAGCTGACGATTGGCCGCTGGAATGTGGTCGTCATCGCCGGCTGAGCCGCAAAGCGGTGGTGGCGCGTCGGCCCGACTGGGTCAGGGGATGAGCAGGTCGATGATGGCCTTCCATTCCCCGACGAAGTCGACGTCATGCGATCCGTTGAGCCAGCGCAGCTGCAGACCCTCCATCGCGGACAGGACCTGCAGCGCGGTGCGCTCCGGATCGGCGACACCGTCGCGCTCGGCCGCGAACGCGTATTCCTTCAGCAGATTGATTTCGCGCTGTTCGAAATACTCGTGCACGGGATGGTCCTTGCTTAACGCCTCGCTTTCCAGCAAGGTGTAGAGACGGACCATCTCCGGACGGTCGGCGTTGGTCTCCACGGTTCCCGTGGAAATGGCCTTCAGCCCCAGATCGCAGTGGTATGCGATGCCGTCGTCAAGGACTTCGCCGGTCACGCTCTGCACGCCAAGATGCTCGGCGATGGCGATCTGATTGGTCCGATCGGCGTATTTGAGGGTTTCCTCAAGCAGTTGTTCTTTGGATTTGAAGTAGTAAAGGAGGCCGGCTTCGGTGATGTTCTGAGCCTGGGCCACATCGCGTATGGTGAAGCCCCAGAAACCGAACTGGGAGATGAATGAGACCGTGGTTTCGAGAATCGCCTTCCTGCGATCCTCGGCGCTCATTCGCTTTCTGGGTTTGTTTTCGGTGCGGCGACGCATATGCTCTCCTTCATCTGGTGCTTACTAAGGTACAAGAAGGGGGAGAAGAAGACGATGGAAACCCTTGGAACACGCCGGATTATCGCAGACAAACGATTTGTTATATGCTTTAACTAAGCAGTTACTAGGTAATAAAAACCGGTGACTGTGAAGCTGAATGGAACAGTGTCCGACCGGTTTTGCAAACGCTTTGAGACGGCGATGACATGACGTCGACTTGTGCCTTTGCGAAAGATGGTTTACACTGAAAACACGTTAGTTACCACATGGTAGTTAACAGATGGGGCGAGGCCGTCCCACCACCACATACACCGCTAAGGTGCGGAATCGCACACAACATAAGTTCACTACTGAAGCATGATTCGAAGGAGAGAGTTTCATGAGTGAAGCAATCGCCAGCAAGGCGGAGCGCCTTGCCGCTTACAACGCCAACATCGCCGCGGCGGAAAAGGATCCGTCGCTGTCCCCGGAAACCGGCAAGCCGCTGTCCAAGATGAACGCCGCACGTTTCGGCGCAGGCTTCCTGGTATTCGGAGTGCTGTGGATGTCCGGTCTGGGCATCGTTTCCGCAGTGCTGCTGCCCATGCACTACAAGACCATCCCGGGCGTCAACGCCGATGCGTTGGTCGGCATCGTCAACGCGTTCACCGCGGTCGCATCCCTGGTCGCCAACCTGATGTTCGGCAACTTCTCCGATCGCTCCCGTTCCCGCTTCGGCCGCCGTACCCCGTGGATCCTCTTCGGAGCCGTGCTCGGTGGCGTCACCCTGTTCCTGACCGGCACCACGCATAACGCCGTGCTGCTGACCATCTTCTACTGCGCCTGCATGTTCGGTCTGAACTGCATGATCGCGCCGATGGTCGCCATCCTGTCCGACCGCGTGCCTTCCAAGATCCGTGGCACCATGTCCGCCTTCTACGGCGCCGGCTCCACCATCGGCGCTCCGATCGGCACCATGCTCGGCGCACTGTTCATCGAAAACCTGATTCCGGCTTCGCCGTCGCCGGCGTGCTCATGTTCCTCGGTGGCGTGGTCGCCGTGATCATCATCCGAAGGAGCAGTCCGCAGACTTCCTGCCGAAGGACGAAGCTCCGCCAAGGACATCCTCTCCTCCTTCCGCCCGCCGAAGTTCTCCACCGCGCATGACTTCTACAAGGCGTTCGCCGGCCGCTTCTGCATGCTCATGGCCTACCAGATGATCAACGTCTACCAGCTGTACATCATCCAGAACTACATCGGCCAGTCCGTCAAGGAATCCGCCGTCACCGTGTCCGTCGTGTCCATGATCATGATGGTCATGTCCCTGGTTGGCTCCTTCATCTCCGGCCCGGTCTCCGATCTCATCGGCCGCCGCAAGGTCCCGGTCGTCGTCGCTTCCGTGCTCTTCGCCGTCGGCATCGCCATGCCGTGGATCTTCAAGTCCACCATGGGCATGTACCTGTTCGCCGGCATCGCAGGCCTCGGCTACGCCGTCTACTCCGCCGTCGACCAGCGCTGCTGGTGGACGTGCTGCCGAACAAGGAAGAGGCCGGCAAGGATCTGGGCATCCTGAACATGGCCACCACCCTCGGCCAGATGTGCGGCCCGGTCGTCATGTCCGCCATCGTGGTCAACCTCGGCTACAACTTCGCGTTCCCGACGTCCATCGCATTGGCCATCATCGGCTGCTTCTTCATCATGGCCATCAAGAAGGTCAAGTAAGGCAGCTGCTGTAAACCGGGGGAGACGGTCGTGCCATAGGCCGTCTCCCCTCCGCGGGACCGAATCGCCCCGCCTCCCATCCATGCCAACCATCAACGAATATCCGAATTATCAACGACGATACCAAGGAACATCATGACCACCTGGATTGCAACGACGCAAGACGACAAGCTTGCCGACCGAACCTCCGACATCGAATCCACCAACGCCACCACCGCGGCCGACCTGCAGCTCGACGGCAACGAATACCAGGCCCTGCGCGGCTTCGGCGGCTGCTTCAACGAACTCGGCTGGCTGCCGCTGCAGAACGTCAGCGAAGCCGAACGCGACCAGATCATCAAGGAGCTGTTCAGCCCCGACGAGATGAACTTCACCTTCAACCGCGCCCCCGTCGGCGCCAATGACTTCGCCGACCACTGGTACAGCTACGACGAGGTCGACGGCGACTACGGGATGGAGCATTTCTCCGTCGAACACGACGAGCAGACCCTGATCCCGTACATCCACCGCGCACAGGAATGGCAGCCGAACATGCAGCTGTTCTCCAGTCCGTGGAGCCCGCCGACGTGGATGAAGCGCCCGAAGGCCTACAATTACGGCCGTCTCGTGCAGACCCCGGAGAACCTCAAGGCCTACGCCAAGTACTTCGTCAAGTACATTCAGGCCTACGCCGAGCATGGCATCACTGTGAACCAGCTGCACGTGCAGAACGAGGTGTTCGCCGACCAGAAGTTCCCGAGCGCCCTGTGGGATTCCGAAGCGCTCAAGGTGTTCATCCGCGACTACCTCGGACCGGCGTTCGACGAGGCCGGACTCAGCACCGACATCTGGCTTGGCACGCTCAACGGCCCGGAAGACATGGCCTGGACCGGCGGCGGCTACGGCATGACGCTCAACAACTACAACCGCTTCGTCGACAACATCCTCTTCGACGACGGCGCGCGCAAGTACATCAAGGGCATCGCCTACCAGTGGGCCGGCCAGAACTGCATCGCCCGCACGCACGAATCATGGCCGGAGATCGAGCTGATCCAGTCGGAGTCCGAATGCGGCACCGGCGACAACAGCTGGGAGTACGCGGAGTACATCTTCCATCTGATCAACCACTACTTCCGCAACGGCGCCACCGCATACACCTACTGGAACATGATCCTCGACGACCAGGATTCCACATGGGGCTGGTGGCAGAACTCCCTGTTCACCATCACCGCCGACAAGCACGAGGTGCGCCGCAATCCGGAATACTACGTGATGCGCCACTTCTCGCATTACGTCAGGCCCGGCGCGAAGGTACTCGGCACCACCGGCCACTTCAACTCGATGGCCATCGCCTTCCGCAACCCGGACGGCACGGTGGTGGTTGTGGTGCAGAATGCCCTCGACGAGGAGCGTCCGTTCGCATTCGCCGATCCCGATGCCGCCGAACGCGGCTTCAAGGTAACGCTTGCTCCGCGATCGTTCAACACCTTCGTGCTGGACTGAGCCGGAGTGATACGGCGTCGGCTCGCGCGTAATGCCGGTTTTTCCCTTTTTCCCGGCGATATGCCGATCGCCGGCGCCTGCCCATGAGGTGCCCGCCGCGATGGATCCCCTCCATGCGCGGCGGGCACCTTTGTTATGCATGCCGGTTACGATCGGCCCCTTGCAAAGAGCGAATTCTTCATTGTCGTATCAGCCGTGTATAAGATGATTGGAACGTTGGATGATTTCGGCTTCATTATCACCGGAGATAAGGAATTTCCTGTCGGAATCGACAGAATTGTGAGCGATACCTTTTTTCTTTCCCACAGATTCCAAAACTGCCCAATCCGGGATTTCCTTTTCCTTTGGCCAGTTCAATCCAGCGGTTTCCAGCAGTATGCCATATTGGGATAATCGTGTGATGTTGGTATCCGCATCGACAAGGCCAAGTTCCAGTAGGAAATTGGCCTTACTCTGATCCATGCCATAGGCGGCTGTCAGCTCTTGTTTGATGAGTCCGCCTCCTCTGCGTGCCGCCATTTCCCCGAATATGAAATCACCGGTTTCGTTCTTATAGAATTCGATATGCATCACATTGGGAATCGTCTGATCTTTGAAAGATCTAATTAATTGTTTTGTCAGTCGGAGCAGCTCAGAATAGTCGGCGTCGTCCTCGTCCAACATCACGGAACCGGTATTTTGCTTCTCGAAATCCAGCGGTGGGACAAGATATCGTGATGGCGAGATCAGGATCGAATCAGCGTTGATATAGACCACATCCACATGGTAGACGGAGCCGGAACAGTATTCCTCTAAGTAATACTGGTTTGAATGTACGTTTTGTATGAATTCCGGCTTGGTGGCTAAAGTAGACAAATCATCTTTCGAATGCAGTATCGTAATACCCGCGGAGCCTGCACCCCACCGAGGTTTGAGAACAACCGTCTCCCAACGATCGAACGCCGAAATAATATCTCCAAAGCTTTTGCAGGAGGTGTAGGGAATAACCTGTAATCCGGCATCAAGGGCCGACTGCTTCATCGTGACCTTATCTCGACAGCGCAACGCCAGTTCATACTGCAAACCGGGAATGCCAAATAGACTTCTCGCCTCTGCAACCCTCAATACATCTTCCTCCGAGCTGGAAATTATCCTATCTGGTTTAAATTTTCTGACAATATCAAAGAATTTCGCGGTAGCGCTATCGGAGGAATAATCAGAAACCACGATTTCCTTGATGACGGCGTTCGGCCAACGATGGTGCACGGCCCGATTGTCCGAGGTGAAGACCATAACCTCTAAACGACCGAAGCGTTCTTGGACCTCTTTAATCCATTCTGGATAATCCGAGAAAGATTTAGGCTGTTGCAGTAGCAGTATTTTCATATCATTCCCCTTCCTGTGCGCTCGCCAAGACTTTTCTTTAGCGACGGATGATCCTTTTCCCGCGTTTTCCAATGTGATTAGTGACGACTGCGGGTATTATTCCCACCAACGCCAGTGCGCACCAATACCAAGCTGTCATTCCTGCAGGACGTAGTGCCGGAACGATCCAACCGCCAAGGAATGAGCCTGCCGATTCGCCAATGGCTGCAATTATCAGCCGATAGTTCAAAATGTCCACCAAAGGTTTATCTGGCTGTGCCTCTACCAGAGCAATATTGATTAATGGCGCATAGATGCATTCTGCAATGGAGAACACAGCCAAGGATATAATGCATATCCACCAGTACGACGAGACTCCGCAGGCGAATAGTGCGAAGGAAATTCCATAAATCCCTAGGCTTTTGATGATGAATGAGGTGGCATTCTGCCCATTAGCCATGCCTCGCGAGATGAGTTTACTCACGGGCATTTGCAGTGCTATGACCGATATGGCATCAATGGAATAGAACAATCCTCTTATGACTGGGCTATCGGATAACGAGTGGAATTCCAATGCCATTCCCGCAAAAAGCTGACCATTCATTATGCTGCCCACAAACACCGCCAGGATGGCAAGAACCGTACCGGGACTTTTCAACGAGTCTGTAATGGTCTTCACGATGGAAGAGGTATTTTCTTTGCTGCTTTTCTCATTGCGTATGAAGACATGATGAGTCAGCACTATTGGAGTTAGTAAAGCAGAAAAAACATAGAGTCCGACGATGACTATAACAAAGAGCGTTTGTCCGAAAGCCTTATATATGTAATTTGAAGCTAGAGGCCCAATTGCGGATCCAAGATTGGCTGTCATGGTCACTAAAGCAAACAAAGCGGCCTGAGACTTTTTATCCTTTACTCTAGCGATGATATGCCCTCTGAGAGCAAAATTAACCAGTGAGAGACCAAGTCCCAGCAAAGCCAAATCCAAAAAAAGGAAGCCGATAAAACCACCCATTGCCGGCTGCAGCAGCAAAAGTGAAAAAACTATGAATCCGAAACCGGTCTCAGTGAGGGATACCGTTGATGAACGCTCAATCAAGCCACCTATAAAAACAGTACTGCCCCTAGAAAAAAGGGATAAAACTCCAAGTGCTAATCCAACACATAGTGATGACGTTGCAGAAACTTGACCGGTAAGGATAACCGAAAGAAGGGAGAAAAGTCCGCTATATGCAGCACTATTCAAAAAATAATTCACTGATATGGAGCTATTCTTACTATCGCTCGGCTTCTCCATCTGAACGGACCTTCTTTTATGCTTTATAAATAATGTCTCCCCTCATGCTAGTGGTCATATGGGAATTGTTCATTGGTATGTCCAGATGTAGGGGTGTTTGGTTTTGACGTACTTGGGGGTGTCTGTTTCAAAGTTCCTCATCGGCGTGTTATCTTGTGGGAATCGACGGCATGGGGAAGTCGTGCGTTCCTTCTCAGCCGGCCTGCAGCCCCTCGCCGTAGGATGCCTCGAACTCCAGCAGCGGAGTGTCGAAGATCCGCATCACGTATCGCATTCCGGCACCTCCATCAATCGATCTTATATATTCAAATATAAAGGTCGATGGCGGAGATGGGGTGCCGCCGAGGTTGGGTTGCGTGTGGAACGGAAATGTATTACGATATAACTAAGTAGTTACTAAGTAATAGAAACTGCATGACGTACGAAGGAGTGCACATGAATCCCGACTACATCAAAGGCGTGGACCTCGGCAACTGGCTGGTGCTGGAGAAGTGGATGAATCCGGCGCTGTTCGACGGCACCACCGCGGACGACGAATACTACCTGCCGACGCAGCTCGACCCGGCCGTCTACGAGGCCCGCATCAAGACCCACCGCGCCGAATACATCAACGAACGCGACTCCGCCACCATCAAATCATGGGGGCTGAACTCCGTGCGCATCCCCGTGCCGTACTTCATCTTCGGCGACCGTGCACCGTTCATCGGCTGCATCGACGAACTCGACAAAGCCTTCAACTAGGCCGAAAAATACGGCCTGACCATCCTTATCGACCTGCACACCGCGCCGATGAGCCAGAACGGCTTCGACAACGGCGGCATCTCCGGCGTGTGCAAATGGGCGCAGCTGCCCGACGAAGTCGAATTCGTGCTGTCCGTGCTCGAACGCCTCGCCAAGCGGTACGGCCATCGCCAGGCGCTGATGGGCATCGAGATCATCAACGAGCCGAACACCACCACCTCCTGGCCGATGATGAATGTGACCGAACGCTACAAGGCGGTCGACCCGGAGCTCGCCGAAGGCACCGGCCGATCGCCTTCGACTGGCTCAAGGACTTCTACGTCACCGCCTACCACCGTCTGCGCGACGCCGACAAGGGCGCGCTGCCGACGGACAAGGCCGTGGTGTTCCACGACGGCTTCGACATCGAGCAGTGGAAGGACTTCATGCGCGGGTCCGATGGCAGGCTTGCGCCGGAATTCGAGAACGTGGTCCTCGACACCCACCAGTACCTCATGACCGCCGAATGATGGGCTGCCCGCAGACCGTGGAAGGCTACGACGACTTCGTGAGGAACACCTACGCGCCGATGATCGCCGAGATGAGCGAATACTTCCCGGTGATCGTGGGGGAGTGGTGCCTGTTCAACTCCGTCGGCTGCGGCGTGGACACCCACGGCGGCCAAAGCGTGCTCAACGGCGAGGAAGGCGCGCAGGCCGAGACCCTGACCGCCGAACAGAAGCGCTCGCTGTACCAGGGCGTGGCCGAATCCCAGCTCGCCGCATGGAGCAAGGGCAGCGGCTTCTACTACTGGAACTACAAGCTGCTCACCGACACCGTCAACACCCCCGGATAGATCGGCTGGGACGCATGGGACCTCGGGCGCTGCATCGCCCAGGACTGGTTCCCCATCCAGAAGTAGCCCAGCCTTTCGCCATCGCCGGCCCCGACTTCGATACCACCACCTTCTCCGATGAATACTGCAAGTATGGCGAATTCACCGGCACCATGGTCGGCATCGCCGTCACCGACGCCGCGTTGCATGAGAAAACCGCCGACTTCGACTTCTTCGACTACGAGGCGGGCGAGACGAAGCCGGTCGACTGATCCCGCCCATCCGGCCACGATCATTCCGAAACCCCAATCCGGCCGTGGTCCGATTCCAACCGGCCGCGTGGCTGATTGCGGGACGCATACAATGGGCCAAGGAACGTTGCGAACGGTGCGTTCCTTGGCCCATTGGGCTGAAATAGGGGTTTGGTTTGGGTTTGAATAGGTGGAAACGGCAAGCCGGGCGAAACCCCGCACAGAAAGGCGGTGGGATGCATGGTGCTGGGCATCGACGAGCGAATCAACGGTGTGAACCTCGGTAACTGGCTGGTGCTGGAGAAATGGATGGATCCGGAACCGTTCGTCCGCACTGCCGAAGATGACGAAATCTGGATGCATCGCACACACGGCGCCCTCTGGTCCGAGCGGAATCTCGCCGAGGAACTGCGCCGGCACCGCGACGCCTACATCACCCTGGAGGATTTCCGCATCATCGCCGACCATGGCTCAATCTCGTGCGCATTCCCATACCATATTTCATCTTCGGCGACTGGCCCGGACATCCGGGCTGCATCGCATACCTCGACCGCGCGTTCCGTTGGGCGCGGGAGACGGGACTGAAGATCATGATCGACCTGCACACCGTGCCCGGCTCACAGAATGGTTTCGACAACGGCGGTCTGACGGGCGTGTGCAAATGGGCGCAGAATCCGGACTTGGTGGAATACGCGCTGAATGTGCTGGAACGATTGGCCCGCCGATATCGTGACGAGCCGACCCTACACAGCATCGAAGTGCTCAACGAACCGGTGAGCTGGTCGGTGTTCCATGGCACGTCGAATACGGCGAAGGACGTCCGCGAGGCCTCCGGCAGCACGCATGTCCCACTGCGCTTTCTGAAGCGCTTCTACCGCGACGCCTACGCTCGGTTGCGCGCCATACTGCGCCCGAAAACCATAATCGTATTCCATGACGGCTTCCGACTGCTCCGCTGGGGCAACTGGTTCCGTCGCGCCGGCATGCGCAACGTCATGCTCGACACCCACCAATATCTCATCGCCATGGAGGAACCGTTGTTCGCGGGGCCGGCACGCCGGCTGTACCTGCAATCGCGGCACCTGCCATGGCTGTACCGAATGCTGGTGGGTGCGCGCGAAATCGCCATCCGTTCGGCGGCCCGCCATATCCCTGTACTTGTGGGCGAGTGGTGCGTGGAGAACCGGTGGGCCCTGCACAGCCGAAACCGAGCGGACGCATACCGTCAAGTATCGCGATTGCAACGCGCGGCATGGGATACGTCGGCGGGGCAGGTCTATTGGAGCTACCAGCTTGCGCGTTCCGCGAAACCAGGCAGCGGCGAAGGAAAACCGCCACGCGACCCGCGCAACGGCGGCAATCTCGAAGCGTGGGATCTGACCCGCGTATGGCGTCATGGATGGATTCAAGCGGATACGCCCCACGATGACGTGGCATCGGCGCCGTCAATCAACGACAATCGACGCAAAGGGCATTAGACTCGGAACCATGGCAGAGGAAGAGACTTCGAAACGTACCCGCAAATCGCCACAAGAGCGTCGTGCGGAAGTGCTGGATGCGGCGGTGCAGCTCATCAGCGAACGCGGATTCAACGGCATCTCCATCCAGGACGTGGCCGATCGGGTCGGCATTTCCAAACAAGGCGTGCTGCGATACGTCGAAAACAAAGACAAGATGCTGGCGCTGGTATATGACGAATACTACGGGCAAACCGGCACTCCGGAGGACTTCTTCTCATCGGGCATGCCGGGCAGCGACCCATCCGCGCCGCATTTCCCCGCATACCTGCGCTACCTGGTGAAACACAACTCGCGCCGCCGCATGATGGTGCAGCTGTTCACCGTGCTGTCGGCCGAATCCCTGAACCCGGACCATCCATTGCATGATGAATTCATGGAACGAATGGACAACATCTGGCACATTATTCCCGTTATCCATGGTTGGTTCCGCCGCAACTCGGCTCATGGGAGGAAAGCATGCGGCCGGTGGTGCGCAAGGCCATGGAAATCATGGATGGCATCCAGCTGTGGTGGCTGCGCGAACCGGAAGTCGACCTATGCGCAGAATGGGCTGAAATGGAAAACCTGCTGTTCCCCGAGCCCCTGTGGGACGCCTACCGCTGATTCGGATTTATTGATTTGGTCGTGTCCGTTCCGCCGGTTGGTTGCGATTGCGTGATTCTGATGATTGTCTATCTGCTTTCGTTTTTCGACCTGCGGTTTTTGGACTTGCGGTTTGGTTTGTGGTTTGGTTTGCGGTTTGCGGTTTGGTTTGCGTGAAGCACCCTTTTGCTCACGGATTGCGATTTGCGATTTGATTGGTGGTTTGTGGCTTGCACGAGCCCAATCGCAAGCCACCCTTTTGCTCACGGATTGCGGAAACGTGCGTTTTTGCGCATACGTGCGCTGAATTATCTGATTTTAGAAATAGGAAACGTTGGAATTCCGCCATTTGCGATTTTGCATAATGGCATACGATTACCCCTTTTCGCTCACATACGTATATTGACGGCTTGATTTACTTTGCGTGAGCGAAAGGGGGTATTGAATAGTGCGATTACGCAACGCAATCGCACCATCGCATACAACTACGCCACAGTGAACGTGGTGCGCTTCAAATCGCGACGACGGCTCGAATGGCCAATCAGCACCTCGAACTCGCCCGGCTCCACGATGCGGTTGGCATCCGAATTGACGATGGTGCACTCCGAAACCGGAATATCGAACCCGACGGTCTTGGTCTCGCCCGGCTCAAGCTCCACGCGCTGGAACGCTTTGAGCTCGCGGTCCGTCCAACTGTAGGACGTCACGATATCGCCGATATACAACTGCGCTACTTCGGTGCCCTTGCGCTCGCCGGTGTTGGTGAGCGCAACCTCGGCATGCACGGTATCGGTGGTGGCGAACGTGCCGGAAGCCGGAACGTTCGTGATTGTCGGTTCGCCGTATTCGAAGGTCGTGTAGCCGAGGCCCTCGCCGAACGCGAACGCCGGATCCTGCGTGAGATCGGCATAACGATTGCCGTGCTGGCCGCGGATCTGGTTGTAATAGACCGGCAGCTGGCCCGCATGACGCGGAAGGTGATCGGCAGACGTCCGCTCGGCTCGGTTTCGCCAAGAATGATTTCGGCGATGGCCTGCCCACCCTTCATACCCGGATTCGGCGCCCACATGAACGCGCTGACGCCGTCGGCCGTGGATTCGTCCACGATCACGCCATTCGTGCCGATCACGCATGCCGGCATCACCTGCGGCTTGGAGCTCATCAGCACCACGACCAGCGGCTTGCCGGTCTCGCGGGCCATGTCGGCAAGCGCTTCGAGCATGGCGTTCTGCCCGCCGAGCAGTTCCAGTGTGGCGGTGGAGCAGGTCTCGCCGACCAACTGCACCACATCGCCCACAACGGCGACAACAAGGTCGGAACGGCGTGCGTTCTCCACCGCCTCATCCAGCAGCTGCTGGTCGAACTTGGCGGAGACGGCGAGCTTCGGACGAGGCTGGCCATCCGGATAGAACTCGCCTTCCGGATCGTCCACCAAATCGATGATGTTCGCACCACGCGAATACGCAACCTCGCATCCTTCGGGCGCAAGCTGCTTGAACCCGTCAAGCACGGTGGTGATCATCTCACGCGGTTGGCCATCCGGCATCCAATTGACCTGACCGGAATTGCCGGCCCAATCGCCCAACTGCTCCTGCGCGTCATCGGCAAGCGGCCCCACCACGGCGATGCGCTTGCCGCCGCAGCCGAGAACGGCAATGCGCCGTCATTCTTCAGCAACGCCACGGATTCGCGTGCGATCTGCAGGTTGAGCTCCTGATGGGCTTTGGAGCGATAACCGTCTTGATGCGCTCTTGGTCCGGCAGGCGCGGATCTTCGAACAGGCCCAGGCGGAACTTAAGGGCGAGGATGCGGGACACGGCTTCGTCGATCAGCGATTCGTCAAGCAATCCGGTGCGTACCGCTTCGATCGCACCTTCGTAGAACTTCGGCGTGGTCATGATCAGGTCGTTGCCGGCCTTGACCGCGTCCGCGGCGGCGTGCACGTAATCGGCCTTGACCTTCTGCTCCCACACGGAACGGCCGACGTTGTCCCAGTCGGTGATCAGCGTGCCTGGTAGTGCCAGTCGCCGCGCAGCTTGTCGGACAGCAGCCACTTGTTGAAGGTGACCGGCACGCCGTCGATGGATTCGTAGCCGAGCATGAACGTGCCGCAACCCTCCTTCGCCACGCGTTCGAACGGCGGCAGGAACCACGATTCCAGCTTGCGGTGGGACAGGTCCGCTTCGGAAGCGTCGCGGCCGCCTGCGTTTCGGAATAGCCGGCGAAATGCTTGGCGCAGGCCAGAATCGCATCCTTGGCGAGCGGCTCGCCGGCTTGGCGCCGCCCTGATAGCCCTTGACGATGGCGGAGGCCATTTCGCCGATAAGATACGGATCCTCGCCGAACGTCTCGTCCACACGGCCCCAACGGGTGTCGCGGGCGATGCACAGCACGGGGGAGAACGTCCAATGCACGCCGGTGGTGGAGACCTCTTCGGCGGTGGCACGTCCTGCGGCCTGAACCTTGGCCGTGTCGAAGCTTGTTGCCATGCCGAGCTGGGATGGGAAGATGGTGGAGCCTGGCCAGAAGGAATAGCCGTGGATGCAGTCGTCGCCGATGATCAGCGGAATGCCGAGGCGGGTCTTCGTGTTCACGGTCTCGACCGCGCGGGGCAGGTCCGCGGGGGAGGTGTGCAGAATCGAGCCGACGTGCTTGTTGACGATCAGGTCATCCAGATCGCCGCTGCGAGCATCAAGCTGCATCATCTGGCCGACCTTCTCTTCGAGGGTCATGCGTCCGAGCAAATCGGCGATGCGCTCTTCGGCAGGCAGGTTGGGATTCTTGTATGGCAGGTCGGTGGTGTTGGTCATGGATTGCTCACTTTCCTCGTTGAAGCGGTGTCCTTTAATTACCACTTGGTAGTTTACTATGATTTAGGTGATTTCACAAATCGACGCAGCGCATGTCGTATTTGGCGGACATTGCTCGTGTGGGCGGTTCTACAATGACTTCTTGGTTGCGGTATCGGCTCCATGCATGCATACGGGCCGGGAGTCACGGCAAGGTCCGGTCTTTCCGTAGGCGGTTTTCGGGTTCCGTAGGTGGTTGGGGCTGAATGCCTGCCGAAGGAATGGCCTGAATAAAGCCGTTCCTCATCCCCGATACCACCGGCGACCACCTACGGAACAGTGAAACCCTCTACGGAATCTCGCCATGACACATCGGTTACGGTTCACCGGGGTTCGAAAAGGAAGAAATAGCATGATACGACAGGCAACATCTGCGGATATCGCGGCGATCGCCGCGACCTACGAGGACCTGCTGACTTACGAGCAGGAGCATGGAGGCGATTCCCATTGGGAATTGGGCGTATACCCGACGATCGCTGTACCGAAGCGCGCCGTGCCCGCAGGGGGAGATGATCGTGCTGGAAGAGGATGGTGAGATCCGTGCCAGCATGATATTGAAATGCCCAGCCCGCGGAATACGACGACGTGGCATGGCAGTATCCCGGCGAAGGCGAGGATGTGCTTGTCGTGCATACGCTGTGCGTGCCGCCGCGGTTCGCGGGCCACAGGTATGGAAGCCGGATGGTGCAATACGCGAAGGAATATGCGGCCGGGCACGGCTGCGCGGTCGTCCGCCTCGACACCTATGCGCATAACGAGCCGGCGAAACGCCTGTGCCAACGGTGCGGATTCCGCATCGCAGGGTGGGGGCCGCATTGCTCCAAGGGCTCATGGAAGAGGAGCAGGTGTATCTGGAGTACAGGTTGCAATGAGCATCGGCGTCGTTGCCGTTTCAATAGGTGAGTGAAGGTCGGGCCTCCCATAGGGTGACCCGACCTATTGCCTTACGCGCGTCGGCGGGTCAGCATCAATCCGATGCCAAGCATGAAGCAGGCGACCATCATGCCTGCCGGAGCCAGCATGTCCGAGCCGGTGTTCGCAATGGTTTTGGTGGTGCTGGCAGTGGCATCGCTCCTTCCGCTGGATGAGCCGGGCTTAGCTGGGGCGCCCTCGCGCACCACGGAGGCGACGGCCTGCCCCGGCTCCACCTTGACCACGGAACCGTCTGCGGACAGCGTCACTTTGGCGCTGTAGGCGGCGGCGAGATTCAGCCGCTGATAGCCGTTCGAGCTTGCGTCCAACGGTTCGCCGGAATCAATCTCCGTGGCGGCCAGCACGGCCCTCCGTTGTTCGGCGTTCAACGTCGGGAACGCGGTGGTCAACAGATTCTCCGCGCCTTCCGGTACGACGGCGGCCTTGCCGGTGGCGGAGGTCGGCTTGAATCCATAGCTCATGCGTGCCTGATAGGCGGCCAATGCCGACGCGCGGTTGGTCACCGGCTGTGTACTGAAATCGTCGGTGAAATCGTTGGTGTATCCGCCGCTCGGCTTGGAGGAATCGGCGGAATTCGCGTTCAACGCGGTCACGCAATTCTGCACGGTCGTCGGATCATCCGCCGCGCGGGCAACGATATTGGCGCCCACGCAACGCTTCGCCATATACGCCTGCATTTCCTGATATGCCGGCATCAACTTGTCGTTGCGGAACTGTTCATCGGACCACCGCGTCGCAAGCCCGGCCTCTCCGATGATGCGCCCGCCCATCAGATCGAGCGGATAGTGCACGCCCACGATCAGACGATTGTTGGCCGCCTCCGATGCGCGCGTCATGATCTCCGGCGCGAGCTGGGGCAGCAGCGTGGCCAGGCCGATACCGCCGGAATAGGCGACGGTGGTGTGACCGGAAGGGAACGAACCAGTGGGGGCGAGCGTGTCATAGCCGGGGTTGTGCTGCGTGCCGGAATCGTCCGTCCACACCGGCAGATGGATGATATTCTCGGTCTTCGGCAGACCGGCAGCCACATAGCCGCCATTCGTGCGATCCGTGAACGGACGCGGATGGACATACTGCTTCTTCACGGCGGAATCGTTCACATACCGTGACAGCAACGCGTGCCGTTCCGTGCCGATGTCGCTTTCTCCGGGCCGTTTGACCAACAACGTTGTGGAAAGTGGCAGATCACCCTGCTTGATGCCCTCGCTCAGAAACCTCCCCAAAACCGGGCCAAGCGCATCGGAGTACGTGTTTTCGATCAGCGAATCACTGTCCTTCAATGCGCGCTGCTGCTGAGGATTGAGCGGATCGTCATCACTGGTCCGCCCCTCATTGGCCTTATGATTCACCGACACCGTGGCGTCGCTGTTTTCCTTGAGCACCTCTGCATTGACCACGCGTCCACGCAGCTCCGTGGAAGGCGCGGTGAGATCCGGCTGGTAATAATTGGTGAAATCGGTGAGCAATGCCGTGTAATCCGGCTGCTGCGTATCGGACGGATACGGTTCGGCGCATTGCGCCTGCACGGTGACGCCCAGCGCCATGACGGCCGCGGCCGCCGCCGCGCAACACAAGCAACGGTGTCCTTCTCATCAGTCTCTCTTTATACTGATGCGCCCCCTTCGTAATCGGCACGCTTTCATCTCATCATAGGCAGCATTGGCGCAATCGGGGGCGTGTCCGAATACGCGCATGCAATTTCGCGTAACTTTTCCTCCCTAGATATAGGCGAGGCAATACGATATGCGGATATCGCCGGCGGCCGTCAACGCCGACGACGCCAACACGACAAGGAGAACCGTGAGCATCCACGACGAACGACACAACCATCGGACAACACCGGCAGCCAGCTCCGCCGGCACCATGAGCGAGGGCAGACTCACCATCGTGGTGGTGGCGCTCTCCATCCTCACCTTCCTCGGCATCCTATCCGAAACGTCGCTCAACATCGCGTACTCCACGCTGATGGGGGAGTTCTCCATCTCCGCCGACGTGGTGCAATGGCTCACCACCGGCTATCTGCTGCTCCTGTCCATAGCCATCCCCACCTCACCGTTCATGGTGCGCACATTCCCCACCAAGGGGCTGCTCGTCACTGCCGTGGCGCTGTTCTCGGCAGGTACGGTGGTCGGCGCGCTCGCCGTGAACTTCCCCATGTTGCTCACCGCGCGACTCATCATGGCGTTGGGCACGGGCGTCTCGCTGCCGTTGCTGACCAACATCATCCTGGAGAAAGCGCCGTTCGACAAGCGCGGCATGATGCTTGGCCTGGTCAGTCTGGTGACCTGCGCGGCCCCGGCCATCGGCCCGGTGTTCGGCGGGCTCGTCATGGAATTCCTCAACTGGCATTGGATCTTCTACACGATGATTCCGTTCCTGCTCATCTCGCTCGTGCTGGGATGCGCTACCGTCCCCGACATCCGCCACGGCGGGAAGGGGCATCTGTCGGTGCCGTCGCTGGTATTGGTGGCGGCCGGTCTGGCCGGCATCATCGTGGCGGCGAGCTTCTTCGCGCAGTGGAACGGCGACTGGCGCTTCTGGAGGGTGCTTGTCGGCGCGATCGTGGTGCTGGGTGTGTTCGCCGCCGTGCAGCTGAAGATGGAGCATCCGCTGGTCGAGGTGCGCACGTTCGCATTCCCCGGATTCACATTGGGCATGCTGATTCTGCTGATGTCGTCCGGTGGCGTGCTCGGTGTGAACTTCCTGCTGCCGATTCTATTGCAGCGCGGACTCGGCCACACCAGCATGATCGCCGCCCTGATTCTGCTGCCGGGAGCCGTGGTCGCGCGATTTCCGCGCCGTTGATCGGAGGTGCGCTGAAAGCGCATTTTCCGCCGAAATTCATCGCCTGTGGTTTTGTCGGCGTGGCCATCATGGATATTGTGATGATGCTCGGCGGCGCGCATGAATGGGCCGTCGCGATCGCCTACGCGCTGTTCATGGCCGCATCCGGATTCGTGCTCGTGCCTGACCAGACGCATGCGCTGAACCAGCTGCCGGCCGCGATGAACGCCGACGGCTCCGCGGTGATGAACACCGTGCAGCAGCTCTCCGGCGCCATCGGCACCGCGGTCGCGTCCACGCTGATCGCCGAATTCTCCGCAGCGAACCGTGTCGCGGGCATGAAGTCCGCGGCCGCCTACGTCGCCGGGTTTCCACCAGCATGTGGGTGTTCTTCGGCATGGCCGTGACGGGTGAGATCCTGGCCCTGCTCATGTTCCGCTTCTCGAAGCGCGCCGCATAGCTGGTCATGCGCGGTGGAAGGCTTCACTTCTGTCGTTTTTCGATAGCTTTGATAATTTTGATATCGACAATGCCAAACATATTCGCAAGCGGTTGCTGGATGCATATGTCATTCGTCAGACCGGTTGCGGCGAAGTTGATTTCGCGGTTCCGCTCTTGCGTGAATACTTACCGTAAGCAGATGTGAAAATCTAGTTCAGGCGAGTGGCCTGTTGATGATGACCCCAAAGTAGTCCTCAATACCGGTGCAACAGGCGGGGTTCCTGTTCCTCATTGATGAGGTCTCGATGAGCATTCGCGCGCGACGCTCAGCAGCCCGGCGATCGCGGCGCAGGTGGCTTCCACGTTGCGTTCCGTGTCGGCAAGCAGTTCCGGCAGAGCGGCTGGGCCGGGTGCGATGCCGAACGTCGCGACGATGCCGGCTTCGTTGAGCGCGGCGGTGACGTTCGGATCGCGCGTCACTTTTCCTCCGATGGCGATAACCGGTTTTCCTTGCGATTTCGCCAGTCGCGCGATGCCGCTCGGTACCTTGCCGTACGGCGTCTGCCCGTCGATCGACCCTTCGCCGGTGATGACGACATCGGCCCACGCGCACGCCTCGCGTGCATGCAGCAAATCGAGCACCAACTCGATGCCGGGGCGCATGGTCGCGTT
>ENA-OQBJ01000602-OQBJ01000602.1-human-gut-metagenome-genome-assembly--contig:-NODE-602-length-18297-cov-3.299174_pt1 | contig 18297 bp, 9 predicted proteins | sample MGYA00242743_ERZ504545 | MGnify/ENA primary metagenome ERZ504545 (study PRJEB26092, sample SAMD00036252) | human gut metagenome | host: Homo sapiens | study: EMG produced TPA metagenomics assembly of...
TGCGCCACCATGCCCCGGCGCATGCCGTGGCCCTGCAGCACCAGCCCCACGTACACCAGGTCTTCAAACTTCTCCGGCACCGGATAATACAGGCTCATGGTTTTCTTAATCAAGGCATTCCCTATCGTGCTCTTCTGATGCGCATTCATTACGGGCGACTCCAGCTCATAATCCTCGGGCGAAGCAAAGGTGCGGATGGTCTTCATCTCCGGAAAGGCCTGAAAGCCGTACTCGCTCATGAAACGCGGTATCTCCTTATCTAAACTCTCGAAAGGCTTCTGCCCGTACCACGTGCCCCAGTTATGGCTGTCGCCCACTTTCCAGCTCTCCGGCCTGCCCCAGTTGGCCTCCAGCGGCGAGCCTTCCAGGTAGAAGCGACCCGGATCAAATTCTTTCACCTTCTGTGGCAAAAGCTGACGGAAAAGTATATCATATCCCTCCTGCATCTGCTGATAGACTTCGGGCGAATATTTCTCCTTCCACCCCCAATAGCGCATACCCTCGTAAATCTCATTATTGCCGCACCACATGGCCAGCGACGCATGGTTGCGCAGACGACGAATGTTATATTCCGCTTCCGCTTCTACACGACGCAGAAAGGCCGGGTCATGGGGATAGGTGGTACAAGCAAACATGAAGTCCTGCCATACCAGAATGCCGCGCCTATCGGCTTCCTCAAAGAACGCGTCGTCTTCATAGATACCACCGCCCCACACACGAATCATGTTCATATTGGATGACTGCACATCCTCCAGCAGACGGCTGTAGCGCTGGCGTGTGACACGCGGCAGCAGGGCATCCGACGGAATCAAGTTCGTACCTTTAGCAAACATCGGTACCCCGTTCACTTCGAAGTAGAAACTCTGACCGTCCTTATCCTCCTCCTGGACTACACGTATCGAGCGCAGACCAATCTGGTGACTCTTCTGTGACACCACTTGCCCATCGACCGACACTGAAGCCTCAAACATATACAACGCAGGCTCTCCCCAACCGTTAGGCATCCACAAGTGCGGCCGCTCCACTGTTACAGGAAGAGAAATATGATTAAGCCCTGGCTGCAATTCCACCACCTTTTCTATGCTTTTATCTGACTCACCCGCATAACTGTACGTCACACGTACCACAGCCTGCTGTGTATGATTACCAATATTATTTATTTCTAGGCGATTGTCTACCTCTGCCTGTTCAGCACTGACTGACTGCTGGTGCACGAAATAATCTTCCACTACCGCCCGGTCCGCAAACTGCAAATACACTGGCCGCCAAATACCACAAGTCACCATACGGATGCCCCAGTCCCATCCGTAGGAATAAGGTGCTTTCCGGCTAAACACACTTAATTTTTGAGGATAATGGTCATTATCTGCAGGATAATCAAAACCGTTGCTCTCCCATTGAGGCATCAGTTCACGAATAGGCGAACGAAAACGTACTACAAGTCTGTTTTCTCCTTTTCTTAAAACAGACTTGACAGGTACCCGATATCCCACAAACATATTATCTGCTTTCAGCAACAAAGAACCATTTAAGAAAACATCTGCATAGGTATCAAGCCCTTCAAAAACCAGATACACCCCTTCATGATGTAGCTGCTCTTCTGTCAGTACAAATGAAGTGCGATACAACCAGTCTTCCTTTTCTACCCATTGTATTTTCTGCTCATTCATGCCATAAAAAGGATCAGGCAATTTATCATGAGCTATCAGGTCCTGATGCACCGTGCCCGGCACCTGTGCAGACAACCATTCATTACTACCGTACGTTGAAAATTCCCATCCAGTATGCAGCTGATGGATTTGAGATAAACTACTGCCCGACGCATGATTTCCATAAGTCAGTAAAAAGGCCAGTAACATCATCAGAGTGACTTTTGACATATTTTTCACGTTATAGATTCAAGTATCGCAATATCAGGTACAAAATAAAATAAGTTTTTCCGATAAGCCAAATTAATCGAAAAAAACTTTATTTTATTTTAGTTTTTTAAGGGAAAAGTTTATTTTACTTTAAGCTTATCAAAGCCTTCGCCATATACTCCAACTACATTACTTTGTGAAATGAAGGCATTCGGATCAATGTCCTTTACTAAACGGAAGATATCGAGTGATTCCCTTTTTTTAGCCAAAACCACTACTACCTTTATTTCCTGTTTACTATACCATCCCTTTCCATCAAGCAAAGTCACTCCACGATCAATCTTTGTCGCAATCCCTTCGGCTATCTCCTCATATTTGCGTGAGAATATCAGAAACTGCACAGACTGCCGTGTACTGTTAATCACATAGTCAATGACGATACTCATCACAAATAAGACACAAAAACCGAACAATACCCTGCGCCAGTCGTGAAAAATAAAATAACAGGATGAAATGATGACGATATCGCAATACATCATCATCCGCCCCAACGTAACATCCTTATACTTATTGATAATCCAGGCAATGATATCCGTTCCACCCGTACTTCCATTATTACAGAACACGATACCAATTCCAAAACCCAGCAGACCAGCACCTATCACACAAGCCATAAAATCCTGACCAGGACCTAACAACTGAGGAAGATTGCCATTCTCATCCTTCAAAATCATCTGAAAGAACCAGAGCAGGAAAGTCAGCATAAAGATGGCAAAGATGGTCTTAATACTAAATTTAGGCCCTAATATTTTCAAGGCAAAACCCAAGAATATTGCATTAATCACAAAATAGGAGACCTGAATCTCTATGCCTGTGGCATAATAAATAATTGCCGCAATACCCGTTACTCCTCCGGTAGTAATCTGATAGGGAAGCATAAATGCAGCCCAGCCAATGGAATAACAAATCAGCCCGAAGGTTATGGCCAAATAGTCTCTGGACTCCCGGCCCAACTTTTTCTTTAATAAAGCTTCCATAGACAATAAAAAACAGTCCGGAATGAACAGAAGATACCTCCTGTTCATTCCGGACGAGCATTTAAAAGGTTAAAGTACAATATTTACAATTTTCTTCGGTACAATAATCACCTTCTTCGGAGTCTTGCCCTCAATCCACTTCTGTGACTGTTCTTCAGCCAGTACAGCAGCCTGGATGGTATTATTGTCTGCATCTGCAGGGAACTCCATTGTAAAGCGAGCCTTACCATTGAAAGAAATAGTATATTTTACGCTGTTTTCTTTCAAATATTCCTCATTGAATTCCGGCCAATGTGCATCGCATACAGAAGAAGTATTGCCCAAAGCTTCCCACAATTCTTCTGCCAAATGCGGAGCAAACGGAGCCAAAAGCACTACCAGATTGCTCATCACAGCCTTGTTGCGACATTTCAATGAAGTCAATTCATTGACACAAATCATAAAGGCGCTGATAGAGGTGTTGTAAGAGAAGGTTTCAATATCTCCTGTCACCTTCTTAATCAATTTATGAATGGCTTTCAGTTCTTCTTTGGTAGCTTCTCCTTCAGCAGGCAAGAAAGTACCCTGACGGTCATAGAACAAATTCCAAAGCTTCTTCAGGAAGCGGTGTACTCCGTCAATACCATTGGTATCCCATGGCTTAGACTGTTCTACCGGGCCAAGGAACATTTCATACATACGCAATGTATCTGCTCCATAACGTTCTACAATCATATCCGGGTTCACCACGTTATACATGGACTTACTCATCTTTTCAACTGCCCAACCACAGATATACTTGCCATCTTCCAAAATAAACTCTGCATTATGATATTCCGGGCGCCAGTTCTTGAAGGCTTCCACATCCAGTACATCATTCGATACAATGTTTACATCTACGTGCAACGGAGTTACTTCATACTGGTCTTTCAATCCCAATGACACAAAAGTATTGGTATCCTTGATACGATATACAAAGTTGCTTCGTCCCTGAATCATTCCCTGATTCACCAGTTTCTGGAACGGCTCTTCCTTAATGCTGATACCCAAGTCGAACAAGAACTTATTCCAGAAGCGAGAATAAATCAAGTGGCCGGTAGCATGTTCCGTACCTCCTACATAAAGGTCTACATTCTGCCAGTAATGGTCTGCCTTCTCAGAAACCATCGCTTCATTGTTATGCGGATCCATGTAACGCAAATAATATGCGCTGGAACCGGCAAATCCCGGCATAGTATTCAATTCCAGAGGGAATACATTCACGTTATCAATCTTCGTATTTTCTACGACTTCACCTTTGGCTACATCCCATGCCCAACGGGTTGCATGTCCCAAAGGAGGTTCTCCACTTTCTGTAGGCAAGAACTTAGCAACCTCAGGAAGTTCCAGCGGAAGCTTGCTTTCGTCAATCATATACGGCATGCCGTCCTTGTAATATACCGGGAACGGTTCACCCCAATAACGCTGGCGAGAGAAAATCGCATCACGCAAACGGAAGTTGACTTTCACACGGCCCAGATTATGCTCTTTCACATATTTCTTGGTAGCTGCAATGGCTTCTTTAATTGTCAGGCCATTCAGCGTCAACTCGCAATAAGGAGTTACCCCGGCTTTCGGAGAGTTGCAAACGATTCCTTCCTTCGCATCGAAGCTTTCTTCGCTTACGTCACAACCTTCTACCAACGGTACAATCGGCAAGTTGAAATGTTTGGCAAATGCATAGTCACGACTATCGTGCGCAGGTACCGCCATGATGGCTCCTGTTCCATAACCAGCCAATACATAATCACTAATCCATACTGGAACAGATTCTCCTGTAAACGGATTTACGGCATACGAACCACTGAACACACCCGTTACACGACGGTCAGCAATACGTTCACGTTCTGTACGCTTCTTTGTACGGTCCAGATAAGCCTCAACTTCTGCACGCTGTGCTTCGGTTGTCAGCATCGGCACCAGTTCACTTTCAGGTGCAAGTACCATGAAAGTCACACCGAACATCGTATCGGCACGCGTAGTAAAGATAGTAAATTCCAAATCGCTGTCTTTTACCTTGAAACGTACTTCAGTACCTTCTGAACGACCAATCCAGTTACGCTGAGTTTCTTTCAAAGAATCTGTCCAGTCTACCGTTTCCAGTCCGTCAAGTAAACGCTGTGCATAAGCAGACACACGCAAACACCACTGGCGCATCTTTTTCTGCACCACCGGATGGCCTCCACGTTCAGATACCCCGTCTACTACTTCATCATTGGCCAATACCGTACCCAATGCCGGACACCAGTTTACCATGGTCTCTCCTAAGTAAGCGATACGGTAGTTCATCAGAATTTCCTGCTGTTCCTTTTCTGTCTTAGCTTTCCATTCTTCTGCAGTAAAATTCAGTTCTTCGCTGCATGCTACGTCCAGCCCCTTGGTTCCTTCAGCCTCAAAATGAGCAATCAGTTTGCTGATAGGCTGTGCTTTCTGGCATGAATTACAATAGAAGCTGTTGAACATTTTCTGGAAAGCCCACTGTGTCCAGTGATAATATCCAGGTTCGCACGTACGTACCTCACGATCCCAGTCGAACGAAAAACCAATCTTGTCCAACTGCTCGCGATAGCGTGCAATGTTAGCTGCGGTAGTAACGGCCGGATGCTGGCCCGTTTGAATGGCATACTGTTCAGCAGGCAAACCGTATGCGTCATATCCCATCGGATTCAACACATTGAATCCTTGCAATCGTTTGTAACGTGCATAAATATCGCTGGCAATGTATCCCAGCGGATGACCTACGTGAAGTCCCGCTCCCGACGGATAAGAACATGTTCAACACGTAGAACTTTTTCTTGGATTCATCTTCGACAACTTTATAGGTCTTACGTTCCACCCATCTCTGCTGCCACTTTTTCTCAATTTCTCTGAAATTATATTCCATAGCGAAATATTATATGATTGATTATTACGTATTTCTCCAATTTCTCCGCAAATATAGTAAGAGTTCAGGAATAAATAAGGATAGTTTCGAACGAAAAGTTTATCTTTGCTTGATAAATGAAAACCTAATCTTAGAAATCTATGTACATCCGTAAATTCTTTCTGCTCGCTACTATCCTCTGTAGTGTATGCAGTCTCAACGCACAGCGACATGAACAACTCTTGGAAACCGGCTGGAAATTCCACAAAGGAGAAACCAATGGAGCTGAAACTGTTTCATTGAATGATTCTCAATGGGAATCTGTCTGTATTCCACACGACTGGGCCATTTATGGACCGTTTGACCGTAATAATGATTTACAAAATGTAGCCATTACTCAGAACTTGGAGAAACAGGCATCTGTCAAGACCGGACGTACCGGAGGACTTCCTTATGTGGGAGTAGGATGGTATCGTACCTGTTTCGATGCAGACCCTGACAAAAAGACAACACTGGTTTTTGATGGAGCCATGAGTGAAGCCCGCGTGTATGTCAATGGAAAAGAAGCCTGCTTCTGGCCTTTCGGTTACAATTCCTTCCATTGCGACATTACTGAGCTTCTGCACAAAGAAGGAAAAGACAATGTATTGGCCGTACGTCTGGAAAACCGTCCTCAATCTTCCCGCTGGTATCCGGGAGCCGGACTTTACCGGAATGTCCATCTGATTACTGCAGAAAAAATACATGTACCTGTATGGGGAACACAGGTTACCACCCCACACGTTGCTAATGACTATGCTTCAGTTTGCCTTCGTACCTCTTTACAGAATGCAGGAAAAGAAGAAATTACCATAGAAACAGAAATTCTGGACCCGAACGGAAAAAGAGTTTCTTTCAAGAAAAACAGCGGACGTATCAATCACGGGCAACCGTTTACACAAAATTTTATTGTAGAAAACCCGCAATTGTGGTCGCCCGAAACACCGTTCTTATATCAGGCCGTATCTAAAATCTATGCCAACGGAAAACTAACAGATACTTATACCACCCGCTTTGGTATCCGTTCCATCGAATTTGTAGCTGACAAAGGCTTTTTCCTGAACGGCCAGCACCGTAAATTCCAGGGGGTATGCAACCACCACGACTTAGGTCCTTTAGGAGCTGCCATCAACGTATCGGCTCTACGCCACCAGCTTACATTATTAAAAGACATGGGCTGCGATGCCATTCGTACCGCACACAACATGCCGGCACCCGAACTTGTCAGACTCTGCGATGAAATGGGATTCATGATGATGATTGAACCTTTCGATGAATGGGACATTGCCAAATGTGAAAACGGATACCATCGTTATTTTAAGGAATGGGCCGAAAAAGACATGGTAAACATGCTACGGCAATACCGGAATAATCCCTGTGTAGTGATGTGGAGTATCGGTAATGAAGTACCCACCCAATGCAGCAGTGAAGGATACAAAGTAGCCAAGTTCCTGCAAGACATTTGCCATCGGGAAGATCCTACCCGTCCGGTTACCTGCGGCATGGACCAGGTTAGTTGTGTACTCGACAACGGTTTTGCGGCCATGCTCGATATTCCAGGATTCAATTATCGCGCACACCGCTATGAAGAAGCTTACCAACGCCTGCCTCAAAATCTTGTATTAGGCTCAGAAACCTCTTCTACCGTCAGTTCACGCGGTATATACAAATTCCCGGCAGAGCGTAAAGCCGATGCAAAATACGAAGACCATCAGTCTTCTTCTTACGACCTGGAATACTGCTCCTGGTCTAACATTCCCGATATAGACTTTGCTCTGGCTGATGACCACCAATGGACTTTGGGGCAGTTTGTCTGGACAGGTTTTGATTATCTAGGTGAACCCAGTCCATACGATACGGATGCATGGCCCAACCACAGCTCTATGTTCGGTATTATCGACCTGGCTGCCTTGCCCAAAGACCGGTACTATTTATACCGCAGCGTATGGAACAAACAAGCTGAAACACTTCATATTCTTCCTCATTGGAACTGGGAAGGAAGAGAAGGAAAAGAGGTACCTGTATTCGTCTATACCAACTATCCGACAGCCGAACTTTTCATCAACGGAAAAAGTTATGGGAAACAGACGAAGAACAACCAAAGCGTAGAGAACCGTTACCGCCTGATGTGCACAACGCCATTTACGAACCGGGAGAAGTAAAAGTCGTGGCATACGATGAACACGGTACGGCTAAAGCAGAAAAGATAATCCGCACGGCAGGCAAACCTCACCATATTGAATTGGTTTCTTCACGCCAGTCGCTCACAGCCGATGGAAAAGATTTGGCTTACGTAACCGTACGTGTTGTGGACAAAGACGGAAATCTCTGCCCACAGATATGCGCTTGGTGAAATTTAAAGTAAAAGGAGCTGGAAGCTACAAAGCCTCAGCCAATGGAGATCCAACTTGTCTGGATTTGTTCCACCTGCCTCAGATGCACGCCTTCAACGGCATGCTGACTGCAATTGTGCAATCAGGAAAAGAAGCAGGTACCCTTGAGTTACAAGTCACCGCAAAAGGGCTGAAATCAGGAAAGATACAAATCGAAGTAAAATAACCCTCAAAACAACAGCGGGGAAAAGCAACCACGTTATGTCTGCTTTTCCCCGTTTATATTTTCACCCAGCCTGCTATCTGTTCAGGCTTTCCTTAAATTCAACTTCTACAATACGAAGTTCATGATTGGTTTTATCTCCATCTTTCGCCTTAAACAAATCCAATTCATTGCTACTGGAGCAGCCACTTCCACAATCTGTCCAAAGGCATCATCCTCTTTACTTGAACCCTTCAACCGGATAGTTATTTCAGAAGCAGGAACCGGTTTCACTTTCAGATGAACGTAACCCAGACTTTTTTCAGTTTCTCCGCTCCAAATCAGTTCATCGCCCGCATAAATTTCCAAAGGATAACTGCGCATACGCCATCCTGTAAGTTTCATACATACCTCATCCACACGCGCTATCCTTTCAAGATGATACTTAATCCATGCAGTGGAAGCTTTTCCATCATTTTTCCATTCACTCAATTCATTGTCATCACAACTCTTACAAGCTTCCTCCGTATTTATTCCGGCCTCTGCAGAGAGCACAGCCACATCCACCGCACGATCTATATAAGAAGGAGACAAAGGGGTTTCTCCACGATCTAAACTTCCTTCCAAATCATCTCCAGGAATGTATGTACTCAGTCCGTTTTGTACTTCTACAGGAGAAGAAACCAGTTCCAATGAGGCAGAAGCCAATCCTTCTGCTTCAGCTCGTACAACCACCTTCCCTGCTGTAACAGACGAGCGCAATAACGCACGGTTCACCCCACATTCCACAGGAAGTTTTTCCGACAAGATATAATTATCCGGGCCTTGCGCTATACCTCCTCGCCATTCTGCCGGACCTTCTACCGTAAAATGAATCAAATCGTTCGCCAGCGGACAACGATTCCCTTCCGCATCAGCGACCTCCACTTGCAACAACACCAAATCGGCTCCATCGGCTTTCCATCCTTTCGGATGCTGAATGGCAGCTAATTTCAATTTAGCTGGTTTACCTGCGGTTCTTAACTGCATACGCGCAGCTTCTTTTCCGTCATTATACCCCACAGCTTCCAATACTCCAGGAGTGAAGGCGATTTTATCAAAAGTAAACAAAAATGATAGTCACGCTGAGCCTGTCCCATTGGTTTTCCGTTAAAAAATAACGCCACACTATCCGTATTAGAAACCACATACACAGGCTTGACTACTCCCGGTTCATAATTCCAGTGTCCTACGATATGCAAACGAGGATTTTCCGTATCTACCCATCCGTCCCACATCACTTGATGAGCGAAATAAGAATCTTTCGGAATACGCATCGGGTCTGTATCCCCACTACGCCGGTAATTCTCTACCCCACGAAAATGAGTATTTGTATCTGAAAAAATAATCTTAGCGCCGCCTGAGCTTACCCTTTTCCCTGTCCCCGGACGTTCACGCCAGTAATCAAACCAACGAATCACATTCTCAATGGTGAAAGAGTCCTGATTGCGATTGTATACACTGGCATCTGCCTGTTTTTTCGTTTTTCCGGTGGCCGCAGAATGATAAGCACTGTTTCCTTCTCCATCCTTATGATATGGATAGGAGTAATTATCCCAATACTTGCGCAAGCCTTCATCACGGCAATACTCCATGGCCCACATAGGATGATGAGCACTTTTGTTAATATACAACATCTCTCCCCCATACTCGGCATCACGAATATCCAGCATCTCACGAGAACCGATTGCACGCCCACCATGATAATCAAACTCATCACGTATCTTCTTCATCTCCAGCATGTGTTCACGGCTGATTGATTCATTGCCACATTCATAAAAAAGGATACTCGGATTGTTGCGGTTATAGATAATTGCATCCCTCATTACCAGTTTACGCTGTTCCCACTGACGTCCTTTGCAGTCTTTTTCTGCATCTCCTGCCGGCATGGCCTGAATCAAACCGACACGGTCGCATGACTCTACATCCTGCTTCCAGGGAGTTACATGCATCCAACGCACCAGATTAGCATTGGCTTTCACCATGAGGCCATTGCTATAATCACTCAACCAGGCCGGTACCGACATTCCTACAGCAGGCCATTCATTACTTGTTCGCTGGGCAAATCCCTTCAACTGAATCACCCGGTCGTTCAACCATACTTTTCCATCAGCAAATCGTGTCTTGCGAAAACCTGTACGCGTAATTACTTCATCCGTTTTCTTTCCCTCTATGCACAAAGCAGTCTTTACCGTATACAGATAGCCATACCCCCAGCTCCAGAAATGTAAGCCCTCCACTTCACTTTCAGCTGAAAGCACTATTTTTTCTCCTGGATTAATTCTTTTCTCCGCGCCACGGAACGACTTTACAAGCTTCCCATCACGGTCAAAAAGCTCCACCAAATAACCAACCGTCTGGCTTTTCTTTGTTTCATTTTTCACTTCCGATTCGGCATGAATTCGAGCTTTACGAGCACGTACCTGAATATCTTCCGCATAAATATAGACACCCGTAGTTTGCAGGTTACTATATAAAGGTAAGGTCTGGTATAATTTATCCGTCACATGCAACCACACATTCTTGGGTAAACCTCCGTAATTTGCATTAAAATTACGGTTACTCCACTGATACTTCACGCCAGTAGCCTTCTCTGCATAGTCCCAATTGTTATCAATACGTGCAGCTATAACATTTTCCTTACCCGGCTTTACAAATGCAGTAAGGTCGAAACCAAAAGCCATCACTCCATTTTCATGCTGGCCGACCAAGTGACCGTTCACATACAGATCAATTCCTTGCCGTACTCCTTCAAATTCAATGAACACCTTTCGTCCTTTCACATCAGCAGGTAAGCGAAAATGTTTTCGATACCACACAATTGTATCGGTAAGATCCTTGATATTCAGTTTGAAAGCTTCATCCTCATTGAATGCATGAGGAAGTGTAACCGACTTCCATTCTGCATCCGAATAGTCCATCTCCTCTGCCTGAACTATATCACCCACCTTTAATTTCCAGTCGCTGTTGAAATTATATTTTTCACGTCCTGCGGCATGAATACTGCTTATAACCATCAACAGACATAAACTTATCCATAAAAATCTCAGTCTCATATTATCTAAATATTTTGTGTAAAAATACATTATCTCTTGTAAGAATACATGAAAAAATAAAGATTATAACTGGAATTATTGGTACATAAACAAGAAAAGTCCGGCATAACACCGGACTTTTCACTCACTTCAGTTATTTATTAGTTTAATAACCATAATTTTGATAAGCCTTTTTACCCGCATTATCTAATAATACATTATTATCATCTGTCAGCATATCCAAGAATGACTGTGGGAACGGTTTCAAAGTCATATAATTCTGGAAACCACCTTTAGGCTGACCATTTTGCCCATCTGTTCCCAACAAATTATCCGAAGTTTCCCACGTACCTGTCTGATAAGTAGCATTCTGCATATTTGCCGCCAGCTGGTTATGCCATTGAATACGCGCGGCCTGCACACCTGCATGGTGTATAACCCCATAATAAATCATTTCTTGGTTAAATTCACGAGCATATTCATTATAAATAAACTCCAAGAAACGCTTTTCGTTTGTATTGGCAGACGGACAATAATTTTCAGCCAATGAATGTGCTGATGTACCATCCAATAACTTGCGTCAACTTTTATCTTATCATAACAATCAGCTGCAACAGTATAAGGATAATGTGACTCTGTTGATGACAAGACATGATTTCCTGCATACAAATCTGCAAAACGGGCAATTACCTCAGCACGATTTTCTCCAGCTTTAAATGCAGCACGCTGTCTCAACGCATTAATATCGTCAATAGCTTCATTATATTTTCCTTGACGTCCGTATGCTTCAGCCTTACCAAATACATCTCAGCAGAACGCATTACAGGTACATCTCGCCCACCATAAAATGAATTCTTTCCTGAACGGTTCGGGTCATGATACTTCTTAGAAGTAGGTACCCTGTATTGGAACTCTTTTCCAGGCCATAGAAACTAGCTGTATTCTTAAATGTATAATTATCACCATTCTTCACGATTTCCGGACGATAATAGTATTTGTTGCCATCTTTCATCCAACGAGCATAAAGCACGTAAGGCTGAGCATCAGCATCTTCTACATTAATAGCAGTCTCTTTTGTGTTCTCAAGAATAGCATAAGCAAGGTCACCTGTACCCATCTTATGTTCTCCAGCTACAGCAGAACGCCCTCCCCAAGATTCACGCGTATAATCTGCTTTATATTTATTATTAAATGTATTTGCCTGAGCCTCAGTCCATACATAAGTCTTATTCTCTGCGCTATTATATGAATAATAATCAGCATTAGCACTCGGAGTAGAAGCCCCACTTGTATTAAGTGCGGTTTTAAACTCTAACCAAAATGATTTCTGATAACGGGAATCATTTACCTTATCGGTAAATACATCCAATCCAAAATCATTATTATGGAAATAATTAGCTGGTTTAGTCGGATATTCCCAACAATAATCAGGGATACCATACTTTTCATCTACTACATTCCCCACAAAAACAGACAGGATACGCACTCCATAACGGTAGTTATCTCCACTCTCTGAGAATATGGCGTTCAGCACATTCTCCGATGTTTTTTCATTTGAAAAAATCACCTAAATCATGACGGAACAAATCGTAATAATCATAAGCTAAAGGGTGAGCATTTATCAACCTGTGTAGCATAATAAATACAAGAATACCAAATCGTTTGTACCTTTCCCCTTATATAGCATTCCTAAATAAGACTGAGAATTCGAATTATCAATCGTACCATCTGCTTTACGTCCGTAAGCTTCAGTTCCATACTCCTGTCCTTGAACACGATTCAAATAGATTTTAGCCAACAAATGAGCAGCCGCATATTTTGTAGCACGACCATATTCTGCATCTCCATAAGATTCAGGCAAATGTTCAAAAGCATAACGCAAATCTCCAATCAACTCTTTAAACATCACTTCCGCAGGAGTACGTTGATAATTATAATTGGCAGGTAAAGACGTACTGCTTTTCGTAGAAAAATAAACATCTCCCAAAACCGTATTCATACCATAATAACAATATGCACGATTAAAAAGAGCTTCTGACAAACGTTGAGCAGCATACTCTGAATCACTTGCATATCTTCCTTCTGTCTTGCCAGAACGGATAGCTTCAATCGCTTTATTACAGTTATCAATAATCGGATAATTATTTATCAGGAATCCGTCAGATTGCTTAGACTGAAATCCCATATAATAATTCGTTTGAGTACCAATTTCCCCAGTAGCACTCCATTTAGAGGTAGAAAACTTATTCAAGTCATTATTTCCACTTGCGCGAGCACAATCATGCCCTGTCTCAAACATAAAAATACCCTCACTATTTCCCCAGTTTACACGTTCCGCATTATAAGTGCCCACAATCAACTGGTCCAAACCTTGTTCCGTATTCAAATAATCCTGGGTGATAGTCGCAACCATTTTCTCTTCCAGAAAACTGTCTGTACATGAAGCTAACGCAGTGGCTGCCACACCCATATATATATAGTTTTTTATCTTTTTCATAACGCTATAAATTAAACAAACAATTATTAGAAGCTAAATCTCAATCCCAGCACATAACTTCTTGTAATACATGTATTATTAGTCTGACCACCAATATGGTTTCCTGCATCCCAACCGGTAATATCATCCGGATTGATACCTGCTTTCACAAGCTCGCCTCCCCATAAGAACGGATTCAGGACCTGCGCATAAACCGAAGCACTACTTGCACCAACCTTCTTCAAGAACTTTTGAGGCAATGTATAAGAAAGAGCGATATTCTTTACCAATACCATGTTCCCTTTTGTATAATTACGTACGTAATCATAAGTCGTAGTTCGAGTTGCAGTAGTAGGTTGAGCAAATTTAGCTCCAGTATTATTAGGAGACCATGTGTCACTTTCTTTACGACGACCTATAGTTTGTGTCAAACCGTAATATGTATTTCCAAAACGGAAGTAAGTGAAGAAACTAAAGTTCCAGTTTTATAAGTAAATGAGTTATTTAAACCACCTGTCCATTTGGGAGATTTGTTATAGAATACTTTGTCATCATCATTAAATGTACCAAATCCATTGTCCAGATAAGTCACCTCTTCTCCAGAATCCAGCGTTACCGTCTTGGAATTCTCTGTTCCTTTCGGCACTTCCACCAAAGGCTGATCCACAATCTTATATTGCCCTGCCAGGAATGTCAGCTTACCAATTTTAGAATACAACTCCATCAAGCGGTTATCTTCTGGAGTGTCCTGCCACATACGATCATATTGATAATCCCAGAACACATTAATAGGTTCACCTACTTTCCAAGGGCCATTAGAGTCAAAATCTACATCATTTGCCAATTCTGTAATCTTTTCTTTATTCAATGAGAATGTCCAGTCTGTTTGCCAAGTAAAATCCTTTGTTTTTACGTTAATTGTAGACAAAGAAACTTCAAACCCACGGTTCTCTGTTTTTCCGACATTACTCAGGACCTGACCATACCCTGTAATTACAGGAATTGTTTTATTCATCAACAAATCAGAAGTCTTTGCAATATAGTATTCCAAGCTACCAGAAATACGATTATTCAACACTGCAAAATCCAATCCCACATTTAATGAGGCCGTTTTTTCCCATCCCAAATCATAATTAGGCATCACATTGGTCTTTGTTCCTGTTGTATTCTGAGAGATATTCCCTACACCAAATGGTATATTGGCATATACGGAAGTTACAGATCCACCTGTCTGGTAAGGAGTCACAGCGGAGTTACCCGTTACACCATAACCCACACGTAGTTTTAACTGATTAATCCAATTCACTTTCTTAATAAATTCTTCCTGTTCCATACGCCAAGCCAAAGCTGCAGAAGGGAAGAAATCCCATTTATTTCCACTTGCCAACATAGAAGCTCCATCGTAACGTCCTGTCAAAGTCAACAAATATTTATCCATCAGGCCATAGTTAATTCTTGCCATATAAGAAGCACGAGACCAAGTAGAATAACTTGAACCCGGACCATATTTGGAGTTGTTTGACTGGCCGATGTTATACCACAAAGAAGTTGGATAAACCACTTCATAAGCTCTAACATACAATCCTTCAGATCTACTTCGTTCTGCAGATTGCAACAAAGTGACATTCAAAGAATGTATATCTTTAAAATTCTTATTGATATACACCAAGTTCTCCAAAGCCCATGACAAATTCTGACTCTGATTATTGTACGCAGCTCCAGGAGCTGTAGAATCAAATCCATAAGGATTAGAAAAATCTTCTCCGTAAAAACTTCCTTCACGTGAGTTTCTATACTGAGCACCTAAGTTTGTTCTCCATTTCAACCAAGGCAAGATTGTAATTTCTGCATAAGAAGACATATTCACTCCATAATAGCGATATTCATTCTGAGCCGAATTAATATTACGTACAATATTATGTTCCGCATCTCCATCATTCGTTATTAATACAGTTCCATCCTCATTATATGCCGGTGTCCATGGCATCAGGTTCATTGCCAACCCGTATGAATCCTTAGCTACGGTATTTGAAAAGTTACTAACAATACCATAATTCTTAATAGACGTATTTGCATTCAGACTCATTCCAACTTTCAACCATTTCATAGGAGTGATTTCTCCATTCAAATTAGCTGTATAACGCTTATAATCCTGGTCTCTCATTGGTGATTCCTGACCTAAATAACCTAATGAGAAATAAAGTTTAGCAGTTTCTGTACCTGCAGATAAAGAAATCTGATGAGTATGAGTTACCCCTGTACGAGTCGCAAGTTTTCCCCAATCTGTAGTCGGAAGCTTAGAAGCATCATACACAGGCACCATATCGGCATAACCCATAGCTCTTTCTTCTGCTGTAGATTGGCGCAAAACAGGAGTTCCATCAGCATTCAACTGATAAGCTTGTGCCACTCTTCCATCCATATAAGACTGAGTTCCCAACCATAAAGCACGGTCTCTATTCGGATCCGGTGCTGTGCCATAAGCACCATTATAAGTTCCACCATTAATTGCAGACTGCCGATTATAATCCAGCAGTTGACCTGCATCCATATAATCAGTAGTTGAATTCAAGCGACTAAAGACCACTGAACCATCATAACTAATAGTAGTTTTTCCTGCTTTTCCTTTTTTAGTAGTTACCAAAATCACACCATTCGCACCACGAGAACCATAAATAGCAGTAGCAGAAGCATCTTTCAGAATTTCCATAGACTCAATATCAGATGGATTAATATCAGAAATAGAGCCTGCTGTCATTGGTATACCATCAATTACATAAAGCGGATCATTATTAGCTGTAATAGAACGATTACCACGAACACGAACCTCACCTAACTCTCCAGGACGGTTATTTGAAGTAATATCCACACCTGTTACCTTACCTTGCATAGCCTGCAAAGCATTCTGTACAGGTCTGTCTTCAATCACTTTACTCGTTACACGTGCCATCGCACCAGTAACGTCTGACTTTTTCTGCACACCGTAACCTACCACAACAACTTCATCGAGTACTTCAGTATCTTCTACCATCGTCACATTGAATGTAGTTTTTCCTTGTACTGGAATCACTTGAGTCTTGTAGCCCACGAAACTGATTTCAAGCGAAGCATTGTTTGGTACATTAGATAAGGTAAACTTACCGTCAAAGTCAGTAATGGTACCGTTGGTAGTTCCTTTTACTACTACGCTCGCACCAATTACAGATTCCCCACTTTTGTCGAGTACAGTTCCCGACACTGTCTTGCCTTGTGCATACGCGCCAATCGCGATGATAGACAACAAGGCCAAGAAGAACAAACGTTGCAGGCTGGAAGCGCAACGCATCAGACTAGAACAATTTCTGTCTTTCATACCTCTAATTTGGTTAAGTTAAACAAAAGTTAGTTTCATTATATCTTTGTTTTTGCATTTTTGAATGCGATGTAAAAGTACAATTGTATGAGAGGGTAAACAATGTAAAATTGTGTAGAAACATGGAAAAATTTGTACAAATACCTTTCAAGAGTTTTTTAAGCCTGCTTTGACATGAAAATCTTCTTTATGTTATGCTCATCAAACAATCTTATCATACATATCGCAGATTTGTTAACAGATTAGGGACTTTAAGTTATTTCATTAACATTCAAACATACAAATCCTGTATATAATTCTTCTTTTCCCTTTGATGTATTCCTTTAAATTTAGGTGCCAATTCTCTGTTTCACACTGTGGGATATAAAACCACAGTGTGGGATACATATTTCACAGTGTGAAATACAAATTCCACACTGTGAAACAGAGTTTTTGCAAAGTAGTTCTGAAAAAATGATTAGAACAAAATAAACTATCAATAAGAATCTTTTTCTTTATGTAAATTTTCATCCATTTAAATCTTATCATTATGACTACGTTTTCTATCGTCATTGTACCCACAAAAAGATTAGCGAATGGAAAGCACAGAATACGTATTGCTGTTGCTCACCAAGCGCAAACTCGTTACATTGCAACTCCTTTTATCTTAGACTCTATTTCACAGCTTAAGAAAGGACGAGTCGTCCGTCATGAAAATGCAGCACAAATAAATCTTTGCCTACAACGGACAATAAATGAATATATACTTATACTTTCTTCCATAAAACATGCTAATCAACTTACATGCACACAACTTATTCATTCTATTCAAGAGGAAGAACGTAAAAAGTATTTGACATTTGATGTTATAGCTAAAGAATTCTTATCAACTTTACAATCAGAAAGCAGAATAAAATCATATAAACTATATAAAACGGCAATTTCACATTTTAATCGAATTTTTAAAAAAAGAGCATGATAATACCGCTTGAACAAATCAGACCATCTCATATTCATCAATATCAGAATTCTAGAAAAGAAGAACTATCAGATACAACCGTCCGT
>ENA-OQBJ01000603-OQBJ01000603.1-human-gut-metagenome-genome-assembly--contig:-NODE-603-length-18276-cov-2.111246_pt1 | contig 18276 bp, 23 predicted proteins | sample MGYA00242743_ERZ504545 | MGnify/ENA primary metagenome ERZ504545 (study PRJEB26092, sample SAMD00036252) | human gut metagenome | host: Homo sapiens | study: EMG produced TPA metagenomics assembly of...
GTTTTTCCAGAAGCTTTCTCTTACGGCTCGATATCTTCCACCATAAACATTTTGTCCAGCACCGTCATTTACGCATCGCACGAACTGTTTCACGCGCGATGATCTTACTTCCGATTGCTGCCTGGATTGGAATCTCGAATAACTGTCTCGGGATCTCTTCTTTTAACTTCTCGCACATCTTTCTTCCGCGTTCGTATGCAGTATCTGCATGAATGATAAATGACAATGCATCGACTTCTTCTTTATTGATCAGGATATCCAGTTTGACAAGTTCTGACTTCACATAACCGGCCATCTCATAGTCAAACGAAGCATATCCTCTTGATCTTGATTTTAATGCATCAAAGAAATCATAAATGATTTCATTAAGCGGGAGCTGGTAATGTAATACTGCACGTGTCTCTTCAATATACTCCATACCTTCATATACGCCTCGACGTTCCTGGCACAGATCCATGATCGCACCGATAAACTCCGATGTCACCATGATCTCTGCTTTTACCATTGGCTCTTCCATATATTCGATCTCTGAAGGATCCGGAAGGTTCGATGGATTCGTAAGCTCTATCACATCTCCATTTGTCTTGTGTACTTTATAGATAACCCCCGGCGCAGTTGTTACCAGATCCAGATTATATTCTCTTTCCAGACGTTCCTGAATGATCTCCAGATGCAGAAGTCCAAGGAATCCACAGCGGAATCCGAATCCCAGTGCAATTGAAGTCTCAGGTTCGAACTGCAGTGATGCATCATTTAACTGTAATTTCTCCAACGCATCCCTGAGATCCGGGTATTTTGCGCCATCTGCCGGATATAATCCACAGTAAACCATTGGATTTACTTTCTTATATCCCGGAAGCGGTTCTGCACATGGATGTGCCGCATTGGTTACCGTATCACCCACGCGGGTATCCTTTACGTTCTTAAGACTTGCCGTAATATAGCCTACCATTCCGGCACTCAGTTCCTCACACGGAATAAACTGTCCGGCCCCAAAATAACCAACTTCTACTACTTCTGCCTTAGCTCCTGTCGCCATCATAAGGATCGGTGTTCCTTTTTTTACAGTTCCTTCTTTGATTCTGCAAAATACGATAACACCTTTATACGCATCATATAAAGAATCAAAGATCAACGCCTGAAGCGGTGCTTTCGGATCTCCGGTTGGTGCCGGTATCTTTGCCACGATTTCTTCCAGCACCTGATCTACATTCAGTCCAGTCTTTGCAGAAATCTGCGGCGCATCCTCTGCCTCTATTCCGATCACATCCTCAATCTCTTCAATCACACGTTCCGGATCGGCACTTGGAAGATCGATCTTATTTAATACCGGTACTACATCCAGATCATGATCCAGCGCAAGGTATACATTGGCAAGCGTCTGTGCTTCTACCCCCTGTGCGGCATCCACTACCAGAATTGCCCCGTCACAAGCTGCAAGGCTTCGGGATACTTCATAGTTAAAATCTACATGTCCCGGTGTGTCGATCAGGTTAAAGATATACTCTTCTCCATCCTTTGCCTTATATACCGTTCTGACTGTCTGGGCTTTGATCGTGATTCCTCGTTCTCTTTCCAGCTCCATATTGTCTAACACCTGGGACTGCATCTCACGACTGGTAAGAAGTCCCGTCATCTCAATGATACGATCCGCCAGTGTTGATTTACCATGGTCAATATGTGCTATAATACAAAAATTTCGAATTTTACTCTGATCTATTCCTGACACTAATATCTTCTCCTTAATTAAATGTTTATCTTATCAATTCTATCATGCAGCACTGTATTTTACAATGAAAAGTTCCACACTCATCACATCATTCAGGCGTCCCGTCTTTACCATCTCTTCGGTATCTACAGCCTCTTCCAGAATGTTCCTTAACTCTTTCTTTTCAAATGTGCGGCATTGCTGCATATATTTTCCCGCCACAAACGGATGAAGTCCGACTGTCTTTGCGATTGATGATTTATCGTAGCGTTTTCCCACCAGATCTTTCACTTCCAAAAGCAGCTTAAACTGTCTCGTCAGAAGGTATAAGATACGCATCGGCGGTTCTTTTAATGCCAGAAGATCATAATAGTAATCAAGTGCCTTTTTCTGGTTCTTCATTGCAACCGCTTCTACCATATCAAAAATCTTATTTGTAATCTGTGTTGTACAGATTGCTTCTATATCTGATATCTCAATCTCTTCTTTTCCCATACAGTAACAGAAGAGTTTTTCCAGTTCTTTTTCCAGATTCTCCATATCCGTTCCTGTTGTTGACAGAAGATATCTGGCCGTCTGTTCCTTGATCTTGTAGCCTTCTTTTTTTACATTACCTGCAACCCAGTATAATAACGTCTTCTCATCCTGACGCGCCATCTCAACTACGCGTCCTTTACTCTTCACCGCTTTATACATCTTTCCTCGTTTGTCCGCCTCATTTTCCACGAACAAAAAGCATGCCGTATCCGGCATCGTCTTGATATAATCGGCCAGATCCAGTGTTGCATTTTTAAAAAATCCCGAATTTTCTACCACTATCAGACGACGCTTTGCAAAAAACGGCATTGTCTCGGCAAGATCTATGAGTTCACCCGGATTTATCCCTTTGCCTTCATAATATGCATAATTTACCGTATCCCCATCCGGAAATATTGCCTTGGTTATCCGGTCTCTGTATTGCTTTTTCAGATAAGCCTCTTCCCCATACAGGAGATATACCGGCTTAAAATTTCCTGTTTTTATATCTTCATTTTAAACTTTTCATCGGTGTTCTCCTATCTTTTTCACCTCTTAAAAGTATACTGAATTCTCCTTTTAAGTTCAACCGTTTCTCCCATGAATCCGCATACTTTTTTTATTTACAGTTATTCCAAACGCACCGTTTTCCTGTGTAGAATATATTTTCGCGCCACTGTTTTCAAGTCTTTCCAAAGTATCTTTATGTGGATGTCCGTAACGATTCTTCCTTCCTGCCGAAATCCATGCATATCTTGGTTTTACATTTTCCAGAAATGCTTCCGTTGTAGAATTCTTTGATCCATGATGTGCAGTCTTTAATACCTCCCATGAAATCTTCTTTTCCTGTAGATAAGAGAGCGTATCTGTCAGACTTTCTTCTCCTTCTTTTTCCACGTCTCCTGTAAAAAGCATGTCAAATCCCTCGTATTCCAGATGTAGGATCATGGATGCTTCATTTCCGGGATTTATATTCTTTTCTTTCGGCCCCAGACAGGTGAATCTCAACTTTCCTTCTCTGATCTGCGTCCCGTTTTCCATTTCCCAGACCGTCGTTCCATTATCTTCTGCTACACTTATAAGCTCTTCTAACTTTTCATCCCGGTACGCTTCTCCTGTCACAACAAGATTCCGTATTTTTATCCCGACCTGCTGCCTTTTCAGCATTTCTTCAATTCCATTCATATGATCTATGTCTCCATGAGATACGAACACATAATCAATACTTCCTATTCCTCTGTACTTTAAAAACGGTTCTATCCGATATTTCCCGACATTTTTTATATCACTGCTGCCTCCATCGATCAGATAAGTCTTATGCTCCGGTCCCTCCACACAGATACAGTCTCCCTGTCCTACATCCAGCATCGTAACCTCTGCTCCGGTTCTTACCCAGGGGCCCGATATCAATATCAGAAATCCAACCGTATAAAGCGTTATACTTATGATATATTTTTTCCCGTTTCTTTTAAATTTTAATATCAAAATCACTGTCATAAGCACCAGATAATAGATAAAGATTCTTCTCTTATCCGGCCCTTCCCGCCACCCATCTTGCCATCGGAAGCTTTATTGTAAAAACGCAGCATTTATCATACACCCATAAGATACATCTGCAGATCCACAAAATCCATTTTCCGGGTATCCACCCGGCCATCTTTATAAATGACCCGATCATTCCACAGGTTAAAACTACCGACATCAGCGGAAGTATTATAAGATTCAGCAGTATACTATACACCGGAATCTCAAAAAAATTATATAAGATCACCGGCCACAATAAAACATTGATTCCCAGGCCTGCACACAGGCTCTTACACCGCATCTCATTTTCAAGCACCGGTATCACCGTACAAACTGCAAAAACAGCTCCAAACGACAACCAAAAGCCACCATCGTACAGATAAAGCGGATGGATCCCGACCGTTAGCACAGCTGAAGCCGCAAGTGCCGTCGGCATATCATAATGTCTACCGGTAATATCCGCACCTATCCGAAATACGAACATCACCCACGCCCGGATCACCGACACGGTCATTCCGATCATCATCACATACAGACACAACAGAATCCCTCCCGTGATTCCACCTGCCTTGTATGAACCTGTCATTCTCCTTGCTATCCGGTATACTCCAAGTCCCGCAAACGATAGATGAAGTCCGGAAATCGCCAGGATATGTCCAATCCCGTTTACCTGATATAATTCTTTCATTTCCTGATCCATACCGCTTTTTTCACCAAGGAGTATTGCCGCAAGTGCTGAACCATCCCGTTCTCCCATCTCGCGTTGCAGCATTTTCTGCCAGTTCATCCGGAATTTTTCAAGTCTGTCTTTTAATTTGTTTCGTTTGTAATCCGTAATCTGTATATCATCCGATCGGACTTTCCCATGGATTCCCTGTTTTTGATAATAAAATTTCTGATCAAAAATTTCCCGGATTTCTGGCTCTTCATAAAATGATACCTTTCCACACACTTTAAGCTGGTTTCCTATATGTAATTTTTGGCTGGAATTTGTATAAATGATAATTTTCGATTCTTGAAATTTTTTTGAGTTTGAATAAATAGAATTTTCTTTCAGATAGATCATCCGGCAGTTCTCTTTTTGCTCTTGCCTGTATATTTTGCCGCAAATGGTAATATTATCACCTTCTGCGGCATATCGTTCAATCGGGGAAGGACGAAGTTCTTTTATGAACCGCTCTCTTCCCCACACAACCATAGAAGCAATGATGCATAGAACCATCAGACACACACTAAGAAGCGGTCTGTTTTTCACATGCTACTCTCCTTCCACAATATTGGGATTTCTGGAAAGAGGTTTTTCCAAATTTATCTTTCCCATATAAGTAATATCTGTTTTTCCGTCAATCAGGATCTGTACTCTGCTGATCGCACTTCCATCTACAATAGAATTCACAATTGCATATACCGGAACTTCCGGATTCATTACATTCGTCGTATCAAGGAATCCGGCATCCAGATTCACGTAACAGATATGATCTTTTACCGATACACTAAGTACTTTTGTTCCTTCTGGGAGCACTGCTGATTCATTATCTGAATCCGGTCCCTTGATCAGCTGTTCGACCAGTGCTTTTTCTCTGGACACACTGCTACTGTATCTGACATTTACCTTTTCTTTTACAAGACGGGTGCCCTTTTTATTTCCATAATATAAAAGAAATGTCTCATTCTGATAAGCATGCAGACTGGATCCCGTATTCTGTACAAAATCCGATGGCTGCATATATCCTATCTCCTGGCCGTTCTGATCCTCCAGCGGCTCTCCTTCTATCGTAAACAATACAGTATCTACTCCATCTATCTGTCCAAGCGACTGTACCACCGATGCCCGCAGTACAATTTCTTCCGTTACACTCAGTTTTTGATATGCACGATTAAAATCCACTGTCAGATTTTTGGAATGAAGCGACCAGTTCTTTATCTTTACACCTTTCACAAAGGCACTGCGATAATTAATATTATCTGTATTTTTCTGGACTTTCCCTAACACATAATTAATCTGCGCTTTTTTTGTCTTTCCTTTGATTCTTGTGCCCTTCTCAACCAGTTGAAACTCCCTCTGAGTCTGTATAGTAATCTGGTGCCGCTAACCTTGTCCTCTTTTTTACATCCTGATACTGCTATGATGCAAACAGCTATAAGCAGCAGGATCTTGTAAATTTTTTTCATTTTCATCTTAATCTCCTTCTGCCTAAGATACATAGTTTAACGGAATTCTTACCGTAAAAGTAGTTCCTTCCGATGGCTGACTGAATACTTTGATCGCCCCTCTGTGCATAACCACTGCACTTCTTGCGATTGCCAGACCAAGTCCTGTTCCGCCAATTTCTCTTGAATGGGACTTGTCCACCCGGTAGAATCTCTCAAATATATGTTCCTGTGCTTCAGCAGGTATACCGATTCCCGAATCCGCCACCTCAATATAGCAGTTTTGTGATCCGCATTTAAAGATACATGCACCCATCCATTTTCCTTATTATACTTGATGGCATTCTCCACCAGATTCGATATTGCCAGAGAGATCTTCATCTCATCTACCTCTGCCGTCACCGGACGAAAACTTTCATAGACCAGTTCGATATTTCTTGTAGCCGCAATCGGACGCAGTCTCTTTAATATCTTTTCTATCAGTTCGTTCATATTTTCTGACTTTATATTCATTGTATTCGCGGTCTTGTCCATCTTGACCAGCGAAAGCAGGTCATTAATAATCTTATTTTCTCTCTCAATTTCTTCCGACATGTCCCCCATAAATTCTTTATAGAGTTCTACCGGTGCATCTTCCTGCAAAAGCAGCGAATCCGCCAGTACTTTCATGGATGTCAGCGGTGTCTTTAACTCATGTGACACATTCGATACGAATTCATTTCTCGAGTCATCCAGAGTCTTCATGCGTCCCGACATCTTATTGAACGCTTCCGATAATTCCATTGTCTCTGTGTACGTATTCTCATGAAGGTAATCATCGTCATAGCCTTCTGTAACCGCAGAAATGGATTCTGTAATGCGTTTAAAAGGTTTAACATAGCCATTCCCGAAAGCACAGCAATCATAAGGATAACCAGGATCGATGCAAGTGCTGCCACATCTGCTTTGTTTCTTAAAATCTCCAGACTGTCCAGGACAGAATCTGTCGGTGCACTGACAAGCAATACTCCTACAATCGAATCATCTTTTCCTAAAATCGGCGCTGTCACTTCTAATATATCTGTTTTTCTTATTATACTCGCTGGTTCCTTTTTCTTTGAAACATCGGATCACATTACCCGATACGATAGTTTTTCCTTCATCCATTTCATATGTATCTTCCTGGATCTTAAAATTACCATCGATTACCATTACCCGGCCGCTGTAGATATTAGATAGCTGAATCAGTTCTGTTCTGATCGTCTCTGACGTATCTCCCGTAAGATAGCCCGAACTGCTCAGCTGATTACTGAGAATGGTACATTGATTCTGTATCTCAGCAGTTCGTACCTCCACTGCTCTTTTCTCATAGCTGGTCAGGAACACCCCTCTCATAATCAATACCGGAACAATCCCTGCCAGTGCCACCAGCAGGATGATCCGGAATTTCATGCTCCTGAATATATTCTTTTTTAAAATATTTTTTTAACCCCTGAAATAATAACCACTCCCCCATTTCGTATAGACATATTTTGGATCACTTGGATTCGTTTCGATCTTTTCACGAAGTCTCCGGATATGTACATCCACAGTTCTTGCATCTCCCGGATACTCATATCCCCATACGATATTCAAAAGATTCTCTCTGCTGTAGACTTTACCCGGATTCATGGCAAGCAGTTCCAGAAGATCGAATTCTTTTGCTGTCAGATTGATTTCCTTTTCTCCGATGATCACGCGTCTGCTTTCGCAGTCAATCTTCATCTCGCCTTTTACGATCACTTTTTCATTTTCCTGATTTTTATCGCGCTTGCTGACACGGCGCATAATGGCTTTGATCCTTGCCTTCACTTCCAGAATATTGAATGGCTTTGTTATGTAATCATCTGCTCCATAATCCAGTCCCAGGATCTTATCCATATCGTCGCCTTTTGCTGTAAGCATAATGATCGGAACATCCGAATATTCCCGGATCTGCTGACACACTTCAAAACCGTCATATTTCGGAAGCATGACATCCAGAAGAATGATATCATATGCATTCTCCTTTGCCAGTTTCAGTGCCTCTTCTCCGTCATAAGCACAGTCCACATCATATCCATCCTGCTCCAGACTAAACCGGATTCCTTTTACTATCAGTTTTTCATCATCCACAACCAATACTCGTCTGCTCATGTTCCTACTCCCTTGTCAGATCTTAATTTGATCTTTTACTTTCTGAAATACACCGTCTTTAATACCTTCCACTTCCATCAGATCTTCTATCTTCTGAAACTTTCCATGCTCATCTCTGTAACGAATGATCGCGTCAGCCTTCGCCTCTCCGATTCCGGATAGTGTCATCAATTCGTCCTTCCCGGCCGTATTAATATCCACCTTGCCATCTGCCGTACTTCCGGCATCTGTGCTTTTTGTTGCATCTGTCTTTTCATTATCCGCATTCTGTACGAAAGTACCGTTGTTCTCTGTTCCGGCTTTTGCCTCTTCTTTCGTCGGAACATATATTCTGGAACCATCTTCAATCTTTTCTGCCTGATTCAGAGCCTCACCTGCTGCCTCATCCGTAAATCCTCCAGCCATCTGAATAGCTTCATACAAACGACTGTCCGATGTCAGTTCATACACTCCCGGAGACTTCACTGCCCCGCATACATGTACATAACAGATCTGTAGTTTTTCCTGCTTAAGGCCAGCTTTTTCTGTCATGTTATCATCCGTTCCCGCTTCTGATCCTTCAGCCTCTTTTGCAGTATTTCCATCTGCTTTTTCCACATCCGGTTCACGCCCGTCCAACGAAATAAGTTCCGTCTGTTCCTGTGATTTTCGGTCTCTGCATCCGGTCAGATTCACGACACATATCATACTCAGTATCATGGTAAAGATCAGCAATATATGGCATATTTCCTTCTGTATTTTTCTCTGTTCTGTTATTCTGTTCTGTCTTTTTTTCCCTATGCATAACTTCTCCTTTACAGCCTGTCGAAAACTGTAAATCCCCGCATATGCCTAGTGAAATAATTGTACTATTTCCACTGAAAAATTGCAACACCAATCAGGGCAATGGACATTCCAATAATTTTACGGATTTCCAGTGGTTCTTTGTCTACTCCGAACAATCCGAGAAGTTCTATTACGTACGCTACGATCAACTGCGAGATTACAATCAGAAGTGCTGCCTTCGCCGGTCCCAGTGCCTCCATACTCTTGATCACGGTCCATGTGATCCCTGCACCGATCACTCCTCCGAGGAGTACATATTTGGGCTCTACCTTCCACAAATTCCCGATAGAATCCCGCCCGGCGATCAGCCATGCCGCTGCACACAGCAAAAATGCACTAAACTGCACCCATCCATTACTCACCCACATCCCCGTTGTCTTCGTCACCTGCGTATTAAATACTCCCTGTACACTCATAAGCGCTCCCGACAAAAGCGCAATCAAAAAACCAGTCATCTCCATACCTCCTGCTTATGCAGATAATATGTCCCATGACTGGTTTTTTATGCTGTTAATTTCAAAAAATATTACAGTACCTTCTTTAAAATCCGGATCATCTCATCCACATGCTCTTTTTCAATAATAAGAGGTGGTACAAAACGGATCACATCGTTTCCGGCTCCGATGATCAGAAGTCCTTCTTTTAAGGCCTCTTTCGTAATCTCGGATAATGGCTTTGTCACCTGTATTCCCTGCATCAGTCCTTTTCCTTTAACGGCCTTTACGCAGTCACATTCTGACTTCAGTTCTTCTAGTTTTTCTGTCAGATATGCACCGAGTTCCTGCACATGTTCCACAAGATTCTTTTTCTCAAAAATCTCGATCGTCTTACTTACAGCTGTACATGCCAGAGGATTTCCGCCGTAAGTAGTTCCGTGATCACCTGGCTCCAGTGAATACTTCGCGATCTCTTCTGTCATTGCAAACGCTCCTACCGGAATTCCGTTTCCGATTGCTTTTGCCATAGACATAATATCAGGTCTGATACCATAAGACTGCCATGTGAACATGGAACCGGTTCTTCCCATACCACACTGCACTTCGTCACAAATCATCAGAATTCCTTCTTCATCGCAAAGTTTGCGGATCCCTTTCATAAATTCCTCTGTAGCCAGATTGATGCCGCCTTCTCCTTGAAGCGGCTCCAGGATAATCGCACATGTTTTGTCTGTTACCAATGCTTTTTACACTGTCCAGATCATTATATTCTGCAAATGACACTCCCGGTACAAGTGGCTCAAACGGTGCACGATATGGATCATGACCTGTTACCGATAACGCTCCAAAGCTTCTTCCATGAAAAGATTCCTTCATAGCAATGATTCATAACGGCCGGTTCCTTTTTGTATGCATATTTTCTTGCCGCTTTTAAAGTTCCTTCTACCGCTTCTCCGCCACTGTTGGTAAAGAAAATCCGATCCATTCCGGTAATACGTTTCAGATCTTCTGCTGCTTTTCCACATACAGTATTGTAATACAAATTAGATGTGTGAAAAAGCTTGTCAATCTGTGCTTTTAATGCTTCATTCAACTCCTGATTGCCGTATCCCAACGAAGACACCGCATATCCGGCTGCAAAATCCAGATATTTCTTTCCTTCTGTATCATACAGATATGCACCTTCACCGTGATCTAACACAACCGGGAACTGGTTATAAGTATGTAACAAAGCTTCGTTTGTTTCTTTCATATATTCATTCATAGCTTATTCTCCGTGATAATATCTTTCTTCTACATCATTTTTGATTGCTGTTCCGATTCCCTTATTCGTAAAGATTTCAAGAAGCAGGCAGTGTGGAATTCTTCCATCCAGAATATGTACTCTGGATACACCGTTTTCGATTGCATCAATACAGTTCTGGATCTTCGGAAGCATACCTCCACCGATATATCCTTCCTCCATCAGTTTCTTCCCTTCGGAAACATTTAACTCTGAAATCAATGTAGACGGGTCATTCGGATCTTTGTATACACCTTCAATATCTGTTAAGAATGCAAGTTTCTCTGCATTGATCGCTTTCGCGATTGCACATGCCGCATCATCCGCATTAATGTTATAAGTATTGTATTCATCATCCAGACCGATCGGTGCAATAATCGGAAGGAAATCTTTTTCCAGAAGATCATAGATGATATCCGCATTCACTTCTTTGACATCGCCGACAAATCCGATATCTTCACCGTCTGCCAGTTTCTTATCCACTTTCAGAAGGCCGCCGTCTTTTCCACTGATACCAATGGCTCTTACACCGAGCTGTTCCACTAACTGAACAAGACTTTTGTTAACTTTACCAAGAACCATCTCTGCGAGTTCCATTGTCTCTGCATCCGTCACACGAAGTCCATTGATAAAATGTGGTTCCATGCCGACTTTTCCAACCCATTTGCTGATCTCCTTGCCACCGCCATGAACGATGATCGGTTTGAATCCAACTAATTTGAGAAGGGTTACATCCTGAATGACTCTTGCTTTTAACTCTTCGTCTACCATGGCACTTCCACCATATTTTACTACAATAACCTTACGGTTAAATCTCTGGATATATGGAAGGGCTTCAATCAGTACTTCTGCTTTGTCCAGGTATTTCTGCATTGCTTTTTCCATCTTTTGATCTCCTGTCTTTTCATTTCTGTCTGTTTGCTGCATCTGTATACTTTAATCTTTGCATTCTGAATTAGCTTCTGTAATCTGCATTAATCTCAATATATCCGTGAGTCAGGTCACATCCCCATGCTGTTGCTGTCTTATCTCCCATCTTCACATCTGCAATTGCTGTAACTTCCGGCTCAGACAGAATTTTAGTTGCCTCTGCTTCGCTGTAATCTACAGCCGTACCATTTTCAATGATCTGGATTTTTCCGGCTTTACTCTCAAAGAACAGGTCAACTTTTTCAGGATCGAACTGTGCTCCGGAATATCCCATTGCGCAGAGAATTCTTCCCCAGTTTGCATCATGTCCTGCAATCGCTGTCTTTGTAAGATTAGAGCATACGATAGATTTTGCAAGTGTCTTTGCCTGTTCTACGCTCTCACAGCCAACTGCCTTGACTTCGAATAATGCGGTTGCACCCTCTCCGTCTCCTGCAATCTTCTTTGCAAGATATTCGTTGATCGTATGTAATGCTTCTGCAAAATTTTTATAATCTTCTGTTCCATATGTGATCTCCGGGTTCTCTGCCAGACCATTTGCCAGCAATACAACGGAATCATTCGTAGAAGTATCTCCGTCTACAGAAATCATGTTGTAGGTATCTCCGACATCTTCGCTTAATGCTTTCTGAAGTGCATCCTTTGTGATCACTGCATCTGTTGTAATAAATGCAAGCATCGTACACATATTCGGATGGATCATTCCGGATCCTTTTGCCATACCTCCGATAGTTACTGTCTTGCCGCCGACTTCGATTGTAACAGCCAGTTCCTTCGGAAATGTATCGGTTGTCATAATTGCTTTAGCTGCTTCTGTTCCATTTTCAAGTGTATCATTCTTCTTTCCTGCCAGCGCTTCGATTCCAGCTGTCAGTTTGTCGATCGGAATCTGTTTTCCGATAACTCCGGTAGAACCGATGAGAACACCGTCTGCGGAAATGTTCAGTGCTTTCGCTGCTGCATCTGCTGTATCTTTACAGTATCCAAATCCTTCTGCTCCGGTGCAGGCATTAGCGATTCCTGAGTTTACAACGACTGCCTGTGCTTTTGCCCCGCTTTTTACAACCTGCTGATCCCATTTGACCGGTGCTGCTTTTACAACATTTGTTGTAAATGTTCCTGCTGCCACGCATGGAACCTGGCTGTATACCAGTGCCATATCCGTTCTGTCTTTATACTTAATTCCTGCTGCTGTACTTGCTGCTTCAAATCCTTTTGCTGCGGTTACTCCGCCTTTTACCTGTTTCATCTGTTCTTCCACCTTTCTTAATTCTCTCATTTTATATTACCGGCTGTTCATTAGTCTCAATTTTCTCGTTTTATCTGCCGGTTCTTTTATATGCTCTTTTATTTTATCTTCCTAATCTGCTTACTGGATAAACGCCGTGATATTTGCTTCATTCAATGTAAAATCATAATAATTCAGATCTTCTCTTTTTGTCCATCCGATTTCTTTCCAGAATGCATTGCCGATATCGTTCTGTGTAAACGCGATCAGAGATACTTTGTTAATGCCTTCTTTTTTCAGTGCTTCCATGGTAAATACTACCATAGCCTTCCCGATTCCCTTCATCCTGTGATTTACATCTACACACACATGATACAGACAGCCTCGTCTTCCATCATGCCCGCAGAGAATCGCTCCGACGATTTTTCCGTCTTCTTCGGCAACTACGCTTGTCGTAGGATTTCTTTTTAAAAAGCGTTCTACGCCCTCTTTCGAATCATCCACACTTCGTATTCCGAATCCCTTGATGCTCATCCAAAGCGCGTGCACCTGATCGAAATCTTCAATTGTCATTACTCTTATATTCATATGTATTATTTTTCTCCTCTGCCTGTATTTTCAGATGAACTTAGGATAATGCTCCCTTACATTTCATCTTATCTGCATCCTTTTTCCGAAAATTTATGGGAACATTGGCACCAGTTCCAGACCTTCTGTCTCCGGAAGTCCGAACATCAGGTTCATATTCTGCACTGCCTGTCCTGCCGCACCTTTTACCAGGTTGTCAATGGCTCCCATCATGATGATACGGTTGGTTCTTGGATCGATCTTGAAATTGATGTCTACATAATTACTTCCTTCTACCCATTTTGTCTCCGGGCATACATCCTTTTCCAGAACACGGACGAATTTCTCATCTTTATAATATTTATCATAGATTGCTTTGACTTCTTCGTAGGTCACATCTTTTTTCAATGTTGCATATTCCGTCGCCAGAATTCCTCTGTTCATCGGAACCAGATGTGGCGTGAAGTTGATCAGCACTTTCTCTCCTGATGCATATCCGAGTTGTTCCTCGATCTCAGGTGTATGTCTGTGGCTTGCAACACCGTACGCTTTCATATTCTCATTCACTTCACAGAAAAGGTTCGGCACTTTTGCACCACGTCCTGCTCCGGAAGTTCCGGACTTGGCATCCACGATCAGGGTATTCATATCAATGATTCCTTCTTTTGCCAGTGGATAAGCAGTCAGGATCGAACAGGTTGTATAGCATCCAGGATTGGCTACCAGTCTTGCTTTCTTCACATCTTCTCTGTTGATCTCGCAAAGTCCGTATACCGCTTCTTCGATATACTGTGGGCTCTTGTGTTCAATTCCATACCATTTTTCATAAGTAGCAACGTCTTTGATACGAAAGTCTGCACTTAAGTCGATGATCTTTGTCTCACTTAAAATCTTGTCATTCATCATCGATGCGCAGAATCCCTGTGGCGTTGCAGTAAAGATCACGTCTGCCTGCTTTGCCAGTTCTTCCATATTATCATCCAGACATTTCGCATCTACGATCTGGAACATATTCTGATATACATCTGCATATTTCTTATCTATATAGCTTCTGGAACCGTACCATACAATCTCAGCATCTTTATGTCCGGTGAGAATTCTAACCAGTTCTCCCCCGGCATATCCAGTTGCTCCAATAATTCCAACTTTAATCATCTATATAACACCCTTTCCGATATTGAATTTTATAAATTATCGTACGTTTTATAGTACCCCAATTTCCTGTAATTGTCTTAGTTTGGTTGGATTGTTTTTTCAAAATCCATTTATTTACTTTTGTGTGGTAAAAGAGGAACTTGCATAATTATACATCTATAGTGTATATTATGCAAGTCCTTTTTAATTATATTTCTGTTTAGTTCATCATCATGGCTTACCCCGGTCCATGAGAAACTGCCAGCGACAGATTATATAGATACACTTCCGGTCTCACAACGGTTACGGTTCAGCTGTTTAATTATTATAGCATGCGATAACGCGAGGAAGAAAAGGAAGAGAGTCCAGCTGCACGCAGCTGGACTCTCTTCCTTTTCTTCCGGCCGGGTATCAGCCGTTTAATAGATTAAACAGAAATCTCCTTCTTCTTCACCTCCGGATCCACCAACACATTCTGATACCGGTAAATACTAAGTAATATTCCAAACATAATATAACTGATCATCATCCCACTTCCCCCGGTCGTCAGAAACAGGCAATAATTATTTGAAAGTGGAAAATATCCAAGATTTTCTAATACATATCCAATGAACTGAATAAGCAGGACCACCACACATCCGGTTCCCATAATCATGCCGAGTTGATTTTTCTGGTGTCCTGTCTTTTGCAGGAACCATATCAGAATGCCTCCTACAATAGCAATTATCAGAACCGCTGCAAATATTCCATAATAATGTATAATAAAGGTCAGCATATAATCTCTGTTAAAGAACTTTATTTTTTCACAATCTCCACATCCGGCAAGATGTGCTCCGGAGATCATATTTCTTATCATTCCCCCTAAGGTTCCGTCATTGCTTTCCGGATGGATAAAAGCGGATAGTCTTGCCATCTGATAATTTGCTACAGAGTCCAGTTTTACGAACACCCCAATTCCTGCTGCCGGGAGCAGAATTACCAGACTCCACAGTGTAATCAATGTTCTTTTTCTATTCACCTCAAACCATTCTTTCCAAACTGCAATTGATAACAGAATCATAAATGTAACTTCTACGCTGATTGCCATGGACAGATTCGGAATGCGTAAGATGATCCACACCGGCAGTATCTGCCACAGTATTGCCTTTACAACACCGGAATAACCAGATTTTTTTCTTCGCATGCTATACAATGTTGCCGCATATGCAGGAACAATCAGATATAAAAATGGACGCAGCGGTAATACCCGGCCAAATAAAAACAGGATCCCGTAAGCAGCTCCATTGATATATACTGCACCCATGAACAGGCTCAGTCCCATAACCACGATCCAGCCTCCGGTTAACAACTTGCCATACTTTCCTATTCTGCTGTAATCAAAATAACAGATTCCTATCATACAAGCCAGACCAATGATCGTCCACATAACACTTTTCAGATAGTTGATATTACCACCAATTCCCGATGCGATCCATTCTACATCTCCCGGATTATTTCCTGCATCTGCCAGGATGCTTGTTCTTATGAGATACATTAGTACAATTCCTGCCAGATTCAAAATCGCGATCAGTCCGATCATCTTCCAGGCCATCTTCGGTCGATGGATACGGTCCATTTCAACACCAACCTCTACCGGATCACCCATTTCCAGAACTGCCGATTCTTCTGCTTCTTCGGCATTCATTCCTGCTTTCATATAATCACTTTTCTGATCTTCGATGTGTCCTTCCAGTTCTTTTGTTACCAGCGGAAGTGCCCGCTTACACCGGATCTGTTCTGTTACCGTCTGTATATATTTCTTTTTATCCAAAGCACACACCACCCATCACATCCAGAACCGCTTTTGAATACTCTTTCCATTCTTCTGACTTCTTTTTTAATTCTTTTTTTCCGGATCTTGTAATATGATAATATTTTCGGATCTTTCCGACTGCTTCTTTCTCATAAGACTCTACGAATCCTTTTTCTTCCAGACCATGCAAAAGCGGATACAAAGTTCCTGCTTTTAACTCAAATACATTCTTTGATTTTCCCCGGAGTATCGATCATTTCATATCCGTACATGTCCTTTTCTTCTAATAATTTTAACACCAGCATCGTAGTACTTCCCGATACCAGACTTTTGTCTACTGCCATTTTCTCTTACCTCCTTTTTATAATCCAGTATGTAGATTATCTATACATTATATCGTTTGTCTATATATTATATCGGCAATCTACACAAGTCAAGATTTTTATTATTTTTTTACAAATTTCCTTACGAATGCATTGCAACAAAAAAAATTCCGTGTCCTACTCAGCTATCAACTGAATAAAACACAGAATTTCTTATACTATTCTTGCTTTATACTGTTTTTTCTGTCAGCTCTTGCCGTCCTTCCGTTTCGGATGTCAGCCAGTTCACAACCGAACTTGTTCTAAGCTTCTTCAATAATATGTCTTGCTACATACACCCCACTTGCAGATGCATGCGAAAGTGAATGTGTCACACCACTTCCATCTCCGATCACATACAGTCCTTTATGACAACTTTCCAGATTTTCATCAATATCAACTTCCATATTATAGAACTTAACCTCCACACCATACAGAAGTGTAATCATCATTAGCTGTTCCCGGTGCAACTTTATCCAGCGCATAGATCATCTCAACAATACCATCCAGGATTTCGTTTTGGAAGTACAAGACTTAAATCTCCCGGTGTTGCTGATAAGTCGGTGTTACCAGGCCCTCTTCGATACGTTTCTCTGTACTTCTTCTTCCACGTACCAGATCACCAAAACGCTGTACGATAACACCTCCGCCAAGCATATTGGAAAGTCTTGCGATACTTTCTCCATATCCGTTACTGTCTTTGAACGGCTCTGAGAAATGCTTTGCAACCAGAAGGGCAAAGTTTGTATTATCAGTCTTTTTCTCGTTTCCTTCATAGCTGTGTCCATTTACCGTGATGATTCCGTTAGTATTTTCATTTACAACAATTCCGTTTGGATTCATACAGAATGTACGTACATTATCTTCGAATTTTTCTGTTCGATATACGATTTTGCTTTCGTAAAGTTCATCTGTCAGATGTGAGAATATAACAGCCGGAAGCTCTACTCGAACACCGATATCTACACGGTTGGATTTTGTAGGGATTTCCAGATCCTTACATACCTTTTCCATCCATTTACTTCCGCTTCGTCCTACAGATACAATACATTTTTCACATTCATAACTGCCTTTTTCACATACAACTTTGTAGCCATTTTCAATCTTTTCAATTGTGTCTACCGGTGTATCAAAATAGAAATCCATATGGTCTTTCATCTGATTATACAGATTCTGAAGTACCACATAGTTGATATCTGTTCCAAGATGACGAACCGATGCATCCAGAAGATTTAACTTATTCTGCAGACAGAGTTTTTTGAATTTGGTTCCTGCCGTAGAATAGAGCTTTGTTCCTTCTCCACCGTTCTCCATGTTGATCTCATCCACATATTTCATCAGTTCTACTGCCTGTTTCTTTCCGATATACTCGAACAAAGTTCCACCGAAGTCATTCGTAATGTTGTATTTTCCATCCGAAAATGCTCCGGCTCCTCCAAATCCGCACATGATCGAGCAGCGCTTACAATTGATACAGCTCTTGATCTTATCTCCGTCAATTGGACATTTTCTCTTTTCAAGCGGATAGCCTTCTTCAAATACAGCAATCTTACATTCCGGTTTCTTTTTCATCAGCTCATATGCCGCAAAGATTCCTCCGGGACCTGCTCCAATAATAATTACATCATAATTCATACGTATCTTTCTCCTTTTATATATAAAAATA
>ENA-OQBJ01000604-OQBJ01000604.1-human-gut-metagenome-genome-assembly--contig:-NODE-604-length-18215-cov-8.439794_pt1 | contig 18215 bp, 21 predicted proteins | sample MGYA00242743_ERZ504545 | MGnify/ENA primary metagenome ERZ504545 (study PRJEB26092, sample SAMD00036252) | human gut metagenome | host: Homo sapiens | study: EMG produced TPA metagenomics assembly of...
TAAAGGTGGTGCGGACTCGGCGGCATAGCCCTTGGCGCGCTCGACGACCTCGGGCATGAGGTCGTAGCCCTCGGGGTGAGCCAGGGTGACGTCCATGCCAAAACGGGGCAGCAGGCTGATCAGCGACTGCGGGCAGGACAGCGGCTTGCCGTAAGAGGGCGAATAGGCCAGGTGACGGCAACCTTCTTGCCCTTGAGGTTCTCAAGCCGCCAAACTCGTTGATGAGGTAGAGCATGTCGGCAGAGGACTGCGTGGGGTGGTCGGAGTCGGACTGCAGGGAAATGAGCGTGGACGGTGATCCAGAACGCCATCCTCGTAGGCCTGCTGCACGGACTCGGAGACCTCGGCCATGTAGGCGTCGCCCTTGCCGATGTACATGTCGTCGCGGATGCCGATGACGTCGGCCATGAAGGAGATCATGGTAGCGGTCTCGCGGACGGTCTCGCCGTGAGCGATCTGGGACTTCTTCTCGTCCAGGTCCTGCAGCTCAAGGCCCAGCAGGTTAGCAGCCTTGGAGAAGGAGAAGCGCGTACGGGTGGAGTTGTCACGGAACAGGGAGACGGCCAGACCCGAGTCGAAGATCTTGGACGAAACGTTGTTCTCACGCAGCTCGCGCAGGGCGTCGGCAACGATGTAGAGAGCTTGAGCTCATCGGTGGTCTTATCCCAGGTGTGCAGGAAGTCGCTGCCGTACATGCCCTTAAAATCGAGGCCGTTCAGCTGCTCGACGAGCTCGGTAAACTTAGCGTCCATGTAAATATCCTTTCCAAAGATGAAACGATCGCAATGAGTAGATGTGCTCCGGCATGCGCGTGTGGCTAGAACATGCAGAGCGCTATGACGAGGACCCGCTACCGTTGAGGAAGCATGGGAGATAACGACCGCGGGCCCCAAGTCAACAGGGGGTGCCGGGGACACGAGCGGCCCCCGGCTCAACAAGATCGAGAAATGGGACTAATCGATCTTGTTGTTGGTCAGACCGGCGCGGAACACGGTGGCGTCGCCATCGGCCTGGCTCGGATCGTAGAGGTTCAGGGCAGCCACGTACATGGCGGCAGCGGTGACCAGGTCGTCCTTGTAGGTGACCTCGTTGGGAGCGTGAGCCTGAGACTCGGCACCCGGGCCAAAGCGACGCAGGGGATGCCATAGCGGCCCTGGATGGAAACGCAGTTCGTGGAGAAGGTCCACTTGTCGCACAGCGGACGACCGGTGCGCTTGTCCATGCTGGGTTCGCAGCCGATGCGCTCGTCACCAAACATGGCCTTGTGGGCGTCGACGAGGGCCTTGACGTGCGGAGCGGTCTCCTTGTTGATCCACGTGGGGAAGTAAGCCTCGGTCTCGTAGACCTCGCCGGTCCAGGACGGACGGTCGTACATGTACATGGAGACCTTCACGTCATCGCCGTACTTCTTGGCGGCCGGCAGGTTACGGATCTCGTCCAGGCAGGACTCCCAGGTCTCGCCGGCGGTCATGCGACGGTCGATGGAGATGGCGCAGGAGTCAGCCACGGCGCAACGGCTGGGGCTGGTGTAGAAGATCTGGCTGACGGTGCAGGTGCCGCGGCCCAGGAAGCGGGCGTCCTCGAAGTGCTCGGGATTGTACTTGGGGTCGAGCATCTTGACGAGGCCCTTGATGTCGGTCGACTCGTCGCAGCCGTTGTTGTTGAGGGCGCGGACGTCGGCGATGATGTCGGCCATCTTGTAGATGGCGTTGTCGCCGCGGTCGGGAGCGGAGCCGTGGCAGGAGGTGCCGTGAACGTCGACGCGGATCTCCATGCGGCCGCGGTGACCGCGATAGATGCCGCCGTCGGTGGGCTCGGTGGAAATGACGAACTCGGGCTTAATGCCGTCCTTGTTGTAGATGTACTGCCAGCACATGCCGTCGCAGTCCTCTTCCTGGACGGTGCCGACGACCATGATCTTGTAGCCCTCGGGGATGAGGCCCATGTCCTTCATCATCTTGGCAGCATAGGTAGCAGAAGCCATGCCGCCTCCTGGTCGGAGCCGCCGCGGCCGTAGATGATCTCGTCGGTTTCGTAGCCCTCATAGGGATCGGCATCCCAGTTCTCGATGTTGCCGATACCGACGGTGTCGATGTGGGAGTCGATGGCGATGATCTTGTCGCCCTCGCCCATAAAGCCCATAACGTTGCCCAGCCGTCGACCTTGACCTCGTCATAACCAAGGCTCTCCATCTCGGCCTTGATGCAGGCAACAACCTCACCCTCCTCGCAGGACTCAGAGGGGTGAGAGATCATAGCGCGCAGGAAGCGAGTCATATCAGCACGATGGGACTCAGCAGCAGCCTTAATGGCATCAAAATCGAGTTCTTTAGTCATAACAGTCAACCTTTCTACAAGGGTTTACCTACAGGTAGATATTTCAGATAGATCACTTGTACCAAGCAGCGTGAGGTTGAGCACCCGGCAAGCAAGTAACCATAGGAGGCGGACGGAGGACTTTGCTCCGTCGCGAGTTCCGCACGAGCCGGAGAGCACTTAATGTGCTCTCCGTGCGAGCAGGACTGTCCGAGCAGGGAGTAAAGTCCTCCGGCTGCCTCCGGACAGGTCAGTCTGCTAGCAAGTCGGGTACTCGCCCTCCCAGACGATGCGACGGTACTGATCCGGATCGGTGTCGCCCTCGGTGGAGAAGCAGAGCACGGAGCTCGTCTTGTCCAGGCCGATGAGCTCCTTGAGCTCGGCGTACTCGGGATCGAGCATGAGGTCTCGACCAGGCCGGTGGTCACAGCGCCGGACTCGCCAGAGATGACGCGCGGGTCGCCCTTCTCGGGAGCGCCCAGAGTGCGCATGCCGCGAGCGGTGACCCAGTCGGGGCAGGACACGAAGGCGGTGGTGTGGTTGCGCAGGATATCCCAGCCCAGAATGTTGGGCTCGCCGCAGCACAGGCCGGCCATGATGGAGGCATGTCACCCGTCCACGATACGCGGGTCGCCGTCGCCGGCGGCAGCGCCCTTGTACAGGCAGGCGGCAGGCGCGCACTCGACCACGACGAAGGTGGGCGGGTTATCGGGATACAGGTTGGTGAAGTAGCCCACCACGGCGCCGGCGAGCGAACCCACGCCAGCTGGACAAACACGTGCGTGCGGGCGGTTGATGGCCATCTCGCGCAGCTGCTCGGCAGCCTCGGAAGCATGGTGCCGTAGCCTCCATGATCCAGGACGGGATCTTCTCGTAGCCCTCCCAGGCGGTGTCCTGAACGATGACGCCGCGCTCGCAGGCATCGGCCTCGGCGGCGGCCATGCGCACGCACTCGTCGTAGTTGACCTCTTCGATGGTCACCGTGGCGCCCTCGGCGGCGATGTTATCGAAGCGGGGCTTGGTGGAACCCTTGGGCATGTGCACGACGGCCTTCTGGCCCAGCTTGTTGGCAGCCCATGCCACGCCGCGGCCATGGTTGCCGTCGGTGGCGGTAAAGAAGGTGGCCTGGCCAAAGTCCTTGGCAAGCTGATCGGAGGTCAGGTAATCGAAGGTGCACTCGGCAACGTCCTTGCCGGTCTCGTCGGCAATGTAGTTGGCCATGGCAAACGAACCGCCCAGGACCTTGAAGGCGTTGAGGCCAAAGCGATAGCTCTCGTCCTTAACGCACAGGTTGGAAAGGCCCAGGCGCGCAGCCTGACCATCCAGGCGGGCAAGCGGAGTGACGGTGTACTGGGGGAACGACTGGTGGAAGGCGCGGGCCTTCTTCACGTGGTCGAGGCTCATGATTCCCAAGTGCTTGTCATCGCTCTTGGGCATCGTGTTGCCCGCCCACTGGATCTTATCGGCCATACGGTGAACTCCTTAAGTTCTCTCTTGCCGGCCCCCGCATACGCGTTTCAGCCCGATCCCATTCACACGGCTGAACTTTTATGTGGATGCCAAACAAAAAGTTTGTTAGCACTGTTCTATCACACTTTTTGATTGGAAAACCTAACAAATTGTTTGTTGCCGTAATCGGTACCTTTTCGCCGCCGAACGGTCACATAACGCAGCGACGCTTTCGTTATTTGCGAACAAGTGTGGTTTATGGCAAAGTGAGCCCAAACTAATTTTTAGGAAGGCACCCATGACCCCCGCACAGATTGAGTTTTATAAGCGCCTTGCACACGGCCTGGCGCTCCAATTTGGCCCCAACTGCGAAATCGTCGTCCACGACCTGGAGACCGAGGACGTGGACCGCTCCATCGTAGTGATCGAAAACGGCCACGTCAGCGGGCGCAAACTGGGTGACGGCCCCAGCCATATTGTGCTTGAATCCATGCATGAGGCACCGCCGACGTGCACGACCGCGAGCCGTACCTCACCAAAACCGCCGATGGCAAGCTGCTCAAATCGTCGACGATCTTTATCCGCAACGACGAGGGCAAGCCCGTCGGCATTTTGGGCATCAACTTTGACATTACGCTTATGAAGGCTTTTGAGCGTTCGCTCGACGCCTTTACCGGCACCGGCGGCGCGGGCTACACCGAGCCCGAGCCCATTACCAAAAACATCGGCGACCTGCTCGAAGACCTGCTGCACGAGTGCGAACAGTTTGTGGGCAAGCCCGCGGCACTCATGACCAAAGACGAGCGCATTCGTGCCATTGGCTACCTCGACCGTCGCGGCGCCTTCCTCATTTCCAAGTCGAGCGAGCGCGCCTGCGAGTTCTTTGGCATCTCCAAGTACAGCTTCTATAGCTACCTCAATGAGGCCAAGGCGGCGACAGGCGACAAGTAGGCACTCGCCTGGATTGCCCCTCCCCTTTTGGGCGCGAGTTCTGGAAAGCACGAATCCAAGACCGAGCCGCTTGGGAAGTTCCATATAATCGATGTCATTAGCATTTCGAAAGGGTGGAACAGAATGGCGTTGAGCAAGGCATCATGCACCGGTCGCGGATTGATTCCGGCAATTGGTGGACATGTGCACCGCATGTTCGATGAGGGTGAAGACGACCTGTTTTCGCTGAGCCTTGACGACGTGATGGATGATCGCCCGTGGACCGCCGACGAACTCATGGGCGGCGGGGCTCGCCCGTCAAGCCCCAATCCCGCACTTGCGCCTAAGCCCGCATCTGCGCCGACTCCTGCGCAGCCGCCTGTTTCGACGCCCGCGTCTACGCCCGCACCCATTTCGGCGCCCACACCCGCTCCCCGCCCCGCAAGCCGACCCGTCCGAGACGGCGGCATTCTCGCTGCGGCGACGCGGAGCAAATCGGCCGACAGCACCGTTATGTACAGCGCCCAGCAGTTGCCCGTTCCTGCGGCACGCAAGTCTCCGGTCACAAGGCTCGATGAGCGTTGCCCATCAGGTTGCCTACGATTCCTGGGCTGCAGCCGATCTGGATGAGACCTCTACCGGCATGCCGGCGCTCGACGTTCCAGTTAACCCGCTTTTTGCCGCCAACACGAGCGCCGCGGACTATGAGGGCGGTGCGGCATATTCCGATTATTCCGATGGCTATGCTGGCACCGATCGCATCGAGACCGAGGATTATGGCACCGCATCGAGCGATTATCTCAACGATCCGTACGCTGCCACGCCTGCACCGGAATATGACCCGGAGGCCGCGTCCGCGCCGGCGTATACCAAAAGCACGGGCGAAGAGCGCTTCGCCGATTATTACGCCGAGGAAAAGGCGCTGCGTTTCTCGGAATTTCCGCAGGCAGTCAAGGTTGCCTTTATCGCCATTGTCATTGCCCTGCTCGGCGTCATTGCGTTTGAGGGATTCCGTCTGTTCTCCGGCCCCACCCAAGCGGAGTCGGAGACCCAGCAAAAAGAGGACGATAACGAGTATCTGGACATCAACACCCTCAAGGGCGACCCCAACGACGGGGACGATGAGTAGCGAGGGCTGAAGGCGGCCGCAGGATCCCGCATCCAACACCGGCTTCTAAGTGCTGTTTTGTCATCCAGCTACACTTTTCCGAAGTTTTAAGGTGCCTATTTCGACACTTTTCCGTACTTTTACACGGCTGATTTCGACACTTTTTCTGATTTAAGCCTAGCGACAGCCGGCGAAACCAAGCGCCTCCCGCGCGTCATTTCGCAAGCGGTGCCTGATTTCTGTCCGTACACGTTGATAGACTCCATCGTGCCCGCAAGGAGCGGGCGTGTTTTATCCAGAGTCGGGGTAGAGAGTTGGCTCCACGATTCCGACGCCAACCGGCCAAGAGGCACGGTGGCCCTGCCAACATCGATGAAAGGAGTCCGTATGGACAATTTCTCTGTGCGCAGCGAACGTAACTTCCACAACCTGATCGTCAAACCGAATCACATGCATCTTCTGGATAAGCCAAATGGCTACGCCTCGGCCATGATCAAGAGCAGCCTCTCCCACCAGATGCGCTTTACGGTGCAGGTGCTCGAGGAAGAACTCTGCGCCGCCGGCAGCCCGCACGTGCTGCAGATCAAGCTGCTTGGAGACGACTCTCGCGAGCCGTCTAGCTGGAAGCTGTTTGCAGACGGCACGTGCATCGCAAGCGGTTCGGGTGACTTTGCCCGCGAGTGCTTCTGCGAGGGCGCCGAGGTGTTTCTGGACCTGTGCCGCGACGCCGTACGCGCGGCCGAGCTGTACTAGTGGAGCCAGAGGGAGTATGAGCTGTTGAGTGCGGCCCGCGGGATTGCGGGGGCGTAGGAACAGAAGCCTCATGATGGTGGCCTCGGCTGGAATGACGTATCGCTCGATAAATGATCTCAACAACGTAGCCGATGCGCCGCATTTCGCCTCAAAGGCATTGAGCGATCGGGCGGCGTCCAGCATTTCTTTGATATCCCCAATTGATTGTTCCGAGAAAGTCTCTTCATGCCCTCATAATCGCCCTTACGAGAAACTTGGACGAGACGGGCGTCCATACGCCGTCTCTAAACTAACGAGCCGTTCGCGGAAAGAACATCAGGCTAGCGTGGGCCAAAGATATACTGGTATCGTTGCAACAATTATGGAAGATCGGCATCGTCAATGACCTCCTTGAAATTCTCCAGGCGCTTCGCGCTTAGCCTGCTCGTCCCGCTGTCCGCCGCCGTAGCGCTAGCTTTGCCCTCAACCGCCCTCGCTGCGTCGGACCCGAACCCGCCCAGCATCTCCAACGTGACGTTATCCGCGGCGACAGTCACGGCCGGCTCCACGCTGCATGTCGGCTACGATGTGGACGACCCCGATGGGGTGCGGTCAGTCACGCCGATAGTCGAGGTCGTCGTCGATAGCGATGACGGGGACCAGGGCAACAGCTCCCGCCTCGCCTTCCGGTCGACCGGCGACACGACCGCGGGCTTCGATATCCCCACCTCCCCGAGCGACCGGCCCTGCAGGTACCGGATCATCGGCCTCGGCGTGACCGATAGCCTTGGATGGGTTACCGATGTCTACGACGCGGCGTATGCCGAGGAGAAGGGACTCAACTCTCCGACCTTCGCCACCAGCCCCCTCGTCTATGAGGTGACCGAGGGGCCCGCGGACCAGAACCCGCCGACCGTGTCCTCCGTGTCGTTCTCGAGCAGGGAGGTCGCGACCGGTGCCGACTTCCACATCTCTTGGTCCGTCGCGGACCCGGACGGCGTTCGCTCCGTTTCCCCCATACTGCAGCGGGGCTGGGAGGATAAGGACGACGGCTGCTCCGTTTCGTCGGCCTATTATCACGGAGGCTCGTCTATCGACGGGTTCGACCTCACATTCGACAGCAATAGGATCGGAAGGCACAGGCTGATCGGCCTTTCGGTCACCGATGACCTAGGGTTCGAGACCGATGTGTACGAGAGTTCCTACGCCAGGGCCAACGGCATCTCGGGCGCGACTTTCTCGGTTGCCGACCCGAGCGAGCTGTGCTTCGAGGTGACCGGCAGCGCGATCGACCGGAACCCGCCCACGGTCTCGAACGTTTCCATCTCCGCGAAGAGAGTCCCTGTCGGCGGGCTCCTCCGCATCTATTGCAATGTAGGCGACGCGGACGGCGTGAAGTCTGTCTCCCCGATTCTCGGCGACCCCGGCTATGTCGAGGACCCGAACTCTGTAAAGGCCCGTAAAACGTTGAGCTGCAGCTACGATGCGGCAAGAGGCTATATCGAAATCGAGTTCCCCACGTCGCTCTCGATGGGCTCGTTTGAAATCCATGCCCTCGCGGTCCTCGACAAGGCGGGTCATGAGACCTTCGTCTACAGCTCCGCCTACGCCGAGCGTAACGGCAAGACCGGCGTCCGGACCTTTGATGTCGACGACGCGGAGAACGTCACCTTCGACGTGACCGCCCCGCTGTATGCCGCCACCAAGGGCAACGGGCAGGCATATGCAAAGGGCAACGAGAACGGTCTGACCTTCCGCTTCAGCGGTCCTCTCGATGAGTTCACGCGTCTCCTCGTGGACGGAAATGAGGCCTCCGCTGAGAACTACACCGCAACCAAGGGCAGCACGATTATCGAGCTCAAGCCGGCCTACCTGGACACGCTTGCCGCCGGCGGACACACCGTCACGGCCGTCTGGAAGGACGGGACGGCGACCGATGCATCCTTCACCGTGGAGGGGAAGGCCCAAGGGGAGCAGGCGGGCGGCAAGACCGATGTAGATTCACCCGGCGACAACAAAAGTGATCCTGCACTCCTGAAAAGGACGCCGACGAGGCGTCTACAAAAAGGTCGGGACACACGACAACCGATGAACTAAAGCTCGCCGTAACCGGCGACTCCGCTTGGATGGCCAGCATCGCATTAGCCATGGCGGCCACGGCCTGCTTCGCGGCAGCGAGAAGGCTTGAGCCAAGCAGCATAGGCACGAACAGTAGCTCAAAGCGAACTCAACTGGGAAGGCAGATGGATAGCCGTCCTTCTCTTGCAATCAACCCAATCCGCTGAAATGCAATCAGTTAACGAGTTTTGCCAGACGCTCGGTCTCTACCCCGCTCTGGCAAGCCACCTAGCAATGAGATAATGCCCACGGCGATCAACGCAAACAAGGAGCACGCTATGGCAGACAACGAGATCAAACCCTCAACGGACGGCGGCCGAGAGGAACTCGTGGCAAAACAGCTCGCATCGACCAAAATCCACCTCGCGCTCACCCAGGAGCGGGCGGACATCTCCGGCGCCATCAAGCTGCCGCTCGAGCGAATTCCCCAGCTCGGCGTGGCGTTCGCCTCGCTCCCCTCGATGTTTCGCACCGTCACTAACACGGTGAGCGTACCCACGTTGCTCCAGGCGACTGACAAATTTGGCAACCCGCTCGATCCGTCGAAACTCAACTCGTTCAAGGACGGCAGCGGTCTCACAGGGGGCTACCGCGACGCAGTCAAGGGCTTTGGACAGGCGCGCTTCCACGTAGTCGAGGGCGACATCGCCACGAGCGTCACTCAAGTGCCTTACGACCCGACGTCGTTGTTCATGGCAGCCGCAATCGCGCAGATAAACCAAAAGCTCGACTCCATCCAGGAGTCCGTCGACGAGATGTTCGAGTACATGCGTCAGCGCGACAAGGCCAACATGCGTGGCAACCTCAAGACGCTCGCAGACATCCTCAACGGTTACGGCCTCAACTACGGCAACGCCACCTACATGGCAAACGCCCATATGAAGGTGCTCGACATCAAACAGTCGTCCGCGCAGGACATGGAACTCTTCCGCTCGCAGGCGCAAGCGGATCTGAAAAAGAAAGGGTTCATCGAGGTGCGAGACGGCTTGGGCAGACGCCTCGACAAGGTGCTCGACTACCTCAAAGACTGCCAGCTCGCCACCTACATCCACGCGTTCTCACTGTTCCTCGAACCCATGCTCGCCCAGAACTTCGAGCCCGCAAAGCTCGCGGACGCCACCGCGAAGATCGAGGCCGATTCGATTGCGTATCGCGAGCTCTACACCGAGTGTTACGACGCCCTCGAGGCGGGAACTGCCGACACCGTCGATGCGGCACTGCTGGGCGGCATCGCGTCCGCGGGCAAATTGCTCGGTCACGCCATCGCAAAGACCCCCGTGGGCGAACATACGCTCATCGACGAGGCACTCGAGGTGCAGGAGAGGACATCGGCAGGTTCAACGACAGGCAATCCGAGAAACTCCTCGAAAAGCTCCATCGGGCAAAGACGCCTGACGTCGCACCGTTCAAGCAGAGCGTAATGGAAGTAGACACCCTCTACAACCGCCCCACGCAGATCGCCGTGGACGCCGAGAACGTCTACATCCTGCCTGCCAAGCGGCAGGAAGAGTAGCGATACGCGACAGGCCACGCGCCATGCAGACGGCCAACGCCGCTATCTCCCTCCGCCTTCAACTTCAGCAACAGATCGCTCAGCTCGGGGCACTTGCTGGAAAGGCGTGTCTCCGCTCGCTCGCCCATCCCCCACCGCTGGCGGATCTCCTGGGCGCGCGGGCTCACGCGGTAGTCCCCCTCCATCATCTGCTTGAGCAGCTTGGCGGTCACGCGCGCATCGGCTAGGGCACTGTGGGCGTGACCCGTCGACTCGTCGAACTCGATGCCAAACCACGTTGCCGCGTCGCCCAACGAGACGCGCCCGTGGCTGCCCACGTCCATAATCGAAGTGTAAAACGCCTGCAGGTCGGCCCAGTCCGTAGGAAATGCGGCAAGGTCGATGCGCTTTGCCTGGCACTCGGTCAAAAGCTGTCGACGGTCCGTCCCGCTCCAGCAAACCACCTGAGCGGAGTAGCGACCGATCCAATCGTTGAGCCTTTTGATCACCACATAGAGCGGATCGGCCATCGCGGTGTCCACGGCCGATATCCCCGTAAGCTCGCGGACGGGAAACGCAACGCCTTCGGTAAACTCCGTCTGCACAAACTGCGAGAACTCGCCCATAACGTTGCCGTGGTAATCGAGCTTGACAGCGCCGACCTCGATGATCTCATTGTGCAGTCCACGGCGCTGGCGCTGCTTTGGCACCGGCGCAAACTCAAAGTCCAGCACGATCTGGCGCGCAAAGTTCGTCGTATCGATAGCCGAGATGCACGGCGTCTTTTTAGCTGGCACGGTTAGGGCCTTTCTCCGTTGCCTGCCGCTTGGTTACATAAGCGGCTACATTGCCGTAAGGATAGGCGCCCGTGCGGACACAAAAGCGGGGTGCAATGCCATGCACCAGGCACGCGCCACACAGACGGACCCAAGGGATCCCGCCCGCTCTATTCAAATGCATGTGATAAAAATTGAGGCCCGGTGACTTGAATCAGCGGTCATCCCGGGCCCATCAGAGCTCACAGAGCTCTTGGTTGCTTTGGCCTCGCTTTTCACAGCGTTTGTTGGGCTTTCCGAGGCACTCAAGCAGCGTTCGAAGCATAACAAGTCGCTGCCATTAAGACACTGACCTCTTGACCAAGCAACGGCGCTGCCCAGCTCTTCACTACTTGGGCTGCCGTCGACTTCATTCTATCCGCGAGCATCTGGTTTACCAAATGGATTTTCGGTAAAGGAAGCACGGCACGCCTGCAAGACCACTACGCCCCAAGTGCCGCCACGGGGATCACCGCCACGCCGTCGTCGCGTGTGTAGGCAATGCTCCCCTTTCCAACCACAACCGCCAAAAACGCCGGTGCGGCATTCTGGGCGGCAGGATTGGAGAGCACTTTCCTCTCCAGCGCCTTGAGATTTCTCGCTCCATCGTCTGCCTTCGCATCGCTCAGCTTGACCTCGATGGCTCCCCAGCGCCCGTCGTGCTCAACGACCGGATCGACCTCAAGGCCCTTCTCATCTCGGAAATAATGGACACTGTTGTCGACACCGCCGTAGGTGGAAAGGAACACGCGCACGTCGCGCAGAACGAGGTTCTCAAAGAGCATCCCCAGCGTTTGCATATCGCCAAGCAGCCGCTCAGGGGTAGCCCCCAGCAACGCCGCCGCAAGTGACGGGTCGCAGAAGTAGCGCTTGGGGCGCACGCGAACGCGGGCCTTCGAGCGCATGGGCGGCTCCCATCCACACGGGTCCTCGGTCAGCTTGAGCCTGTTGAAGAGATCCAGGTACGCAGCGATGGTCCTCTCGTCGGGGCCCGCCTCACCGTACGAGGCGTCCTTTATGAGCGTCTTGTACGTGACAGCCTGGCTCTCGTTCAGGGCAAGAGCTCGCAAAAGGCCGTGTGCAAGCTCGGGCGATCATGCGATATACGAAATTACGCCATTCTCAATGCGGATTTTACGCTACTTCCAATGTAGTTTTTACGCCGTTGCGGATGTAGTTTTTACGCCATGTTCATTGAAGGTTTTACGCTTGGCATCCTTAGCGCGACGCTCGCTCAACCCCTGACCACCGGATTGCCCGAATTCCGGGATGCTGCCTCCGCTCCAAACAAAAGGCCCCGACTCGCGATGAGCTGCCTCCCATTTCTTGAACATTAGAAATGGGAGGCTTTCCACCCCATGCCTCTATCGGAAACGGCATCCCGTCCTGAGCATCGAATCCGGGACGTAGTTTCCGCATGCGGCTTCGTTAGGAAAGCATGTTCCACTCTGAGCGCTCATTCCGGGGTGCAATTTCCGCCAGAGACGCCGCCGGGAAAGCGCATCCCGGTTTGGAGCCGAAATCTGGGATGTAGTTTCCGCTTGAAGGGCGATCCGGAAAGCGCGTCCCATTCCGAGTGGCAATTCCGGGTCACAGTTTCCGCAGATACAAGGCGACAGTCCGCCGCCCTTATCACATGCCTTCAAATATGCGATCCAGAAACACAAAACAGCAGATAGAATGCTCTTTTTCAAAAAGTACACGTCCCGAAACTTACCAAGACTTCATATCCAGCCACCGTTCACGGTCGCCGATTACCGCCCACCGATTCAAACAAGAAATATGTCGCCAAAAGCAGGTCATCTACCTGCATGGTTAGATTTTGGTCAGCTTTTGGTCAGCTGAGCGGCAAGTTCCAGCTGATACGTTTTTGCTACCAAAAAGGAGGCGGTAGCTCATGACCCATTGCAATGACCAGCTCATCGACCAACTGCTCACTCAAGCCGAACAAGAGGGGCGCTGTCTGATTCCCCCGAGCACGGCGATCCGAAAAGCGCTCCTTCGGCGCACCGGCGGCACGGTTGTCTCGCCCATACCGGGGTTGTTTGCGCGAAAAACGCGCTGGGATGAACTCAACCGAGCGCAACGCCATTGCGAGATTATCCGCGCCCTTGCGATCATCCACCCCGATTGGACGTTCTGCTCGTTTTCGGCAGCTTGCCTGCTGGGGCTCGAGGTCTCGTGGCGACACCTGAATGTCGTGCATGTCTGCAGCGCCACCAAGCCGTCGGCTCGCCCGGGCGCGCATATTCAGCGGCATCAGATCGAGCCGGTCGAAGCAATACGCAGAGCCGGCGTATCGGTAACACCGCCCATCCAAACGGTCACAGATTGCCTGCTGCAAACTGGTTTTGCCGACGGCATGCCCATTGCCGATTCGGCGATCTCAAAGCTCGGCCTTGCGCCGGAACAGCTGATGAAGGCCGTTGAGCAACGAGTGACTGCCCGCAATGGGCGCGCGATTCGCACCGCCCTCACAACGCTTCGATATGCCGACGCCCGCGCCGAGAGCGGCGGGGAATCGGTCGCCCGAGCCGTCATGATCGAGACGGGCTTTGCACCCGACTGGCTTCAATACGAGCTGACGGACCCCTTCGATTCGGCCAAACCCATACGAACGGACTTTGCCTGGGAGCGCCAGGCGCAGGAACTCACGCTGGGCGAGCTCGACGGGCTCATCAAATATACCGACCAGACCATGCTGGCCGGACGCACCACCGCCGAGGCGCTCGTTGCCGAACGACAGCGCGAGGCGCACCTATCGCTCTACGGCCATCCGCTCATCCGCTTTACCATGATCGAAGTCCGTTCGGCAGGCATGCTCGCGAAAAAGCTGCAGACGGCAGGCATCCGCCAGACCATGCTCCCGACATGGCTCAACGATATTGAGCTGTAGGGGCTGCTGAGCTTATGCCCGTCTGCCTGCCAAACCGGGACACACTTTCCGGTTGGCAGCACCCGCGGAAACCATGTCCCAGACTGAGTGCTCAAAATGGGATGCGCTTTCCAGATGGCATGGGACTGCGGAAACTGCATCCCGGAATAGACGCTCAAACTGGGCCGCAGTTTCCAAGTGAACGACAGCCGGAAAGCGCGTCCCGGAATAGGCGCTCGGAATGGGATGCGCTTTCCCGACGAAGCTCCTTGCGGAAAGCGTGTCCCAGAATGAAGACTCAGAATGGGGTGCAATTTCCGCTTGAAGGCCGTTCCGGAAAGCGCATCCCATTCTGAGCGCCTATTCCGGGACACAGTTTCCGCTCCAAACAAAAGGCCCCGGCTCGCGATGGAGCCGGGGCCAAAGGCACAGCATATGCAGTTGATGGTGAGCGCGAACAGCCCGTCAGAAATGCCATCCGCGCTCTACCCTACCCGCGGTGACGGGCGCGGCTGTACGGCGTATCCACCATGGGCAGATCCGGACGCAGCTTGCCGTCAAATGCGCGATAGGCATTCTGTACGGCGGGCGCTGTGGGGATCGTTGCGATCTCGCCGATGCCCTTGCCGCCGTATGCCACGGGCAGTAGCTCGTCCTTCTCCACGTAGATGGCGTGGATATCCGGAATCTCGGGCGCACGGAACAGCCCGAGCGTGCCGTACCTTGCCTGGGGCACGCAGTCCTTGAGCGGCCAATCCTCGGTAAGCGCATAGCCCATACCCATGAGCACGCCGCCTTCGATCTGACCCTGGATGGAGATGGGGTTGACCACCTTGCCGGAATCGTGCGCGGCATAGACCTCGCTCACGCGGCCGTCATCATCCAGAATGACCACATGCGTGGCAAAGCCGTAGCAGATGTGGCTCTTGGGGTTGGGGACGTCGGCGCCCAGTTTGTCGGTCGGCTCCAGATACACGTAGCCAAACTCGCATCCCTCGAGCGCCTTGATGGCGGTCGCGGGGTCCTGAGGATGCATACCCTGACCAGCGACGAGCTCCTGCGCGCGCAGCTGATAGGCGCGACCGTCGTCGTACTCGATCTTGACGCCGTCGCCATGCGCGCTCACGGGAGCGGCGGGCGCAGGCTTGCCGGCCTCGATGCCAACCATGGCATCGCGCAGCAGGAAGGCGGCACCGCGCACGGCCTCGCCGGTCACGACCGTCTGACGCGAACCAGACGTGGTGCCGGAGTCGGGAGCATTCTCGGTGGAGCACTCGCCGTTGGCGATGCGGCTCAGCGGCAGACCGCAGGCCTCGGCAACGTCCTGCAAAAAGACCGTGTTGCAGCCCTGGCCGATGTCGGACGTGGCGGCGTAGACCACGGCGCGGCCATCCTCGACGCGAATCTTGCAGCGGCCGGCATCGGGCAGGCCCACGCCCACGCCGGCGTTCTTCATGGCGCAGGCAATACCGGCGTGTCCGGGATGCGCATAGTAGGCATCTTTGACCTCGAGCAGCGTCTCCTTAAGCGCCGTGGAGCAGTCGGCAATCTGACCGTTGGGCAAAACCTCGCCCGGCTCGATGGCGTTACGGTAGCGGATCTCCCACGGATCCAGGCCGACCTTCTCGGCCAGCAGGTCGATCAGGCTCTCGAGTGCAAACTCGGACTGGCACACGCCAAAGCCGCGGTACGCGCCGGCGGGCGGGTTGTTGGTGTAGTAGCCAAAGCCGCGAATGTCGGTGTTCTGGTACTTATAGGGGCCAACGGCATGCGTGCAGGCGCGCTCGAGCACCGGGCCACACAGCGACGCGTAGGCGCCGGTATCAAAGTTGATCTCGCAGTCCAGGCCGGTAAAGTTGCCCTCGCGTCGCAGCCCAGCGTAAAGGTACCGTCCATGGCATGACGCTTGGGATGGAACGCAAGCGACTCGGCACGCGTGAGCTTGCACTTCACAGGACGCTGGAACTTATATGCGGCGAGCGCGGCCAGGTGCTGGACCGAAACGTCCTCCTTACCGCCAAAGCCGCCACCCACGAGCATGGTCTCGACGACCACACGCTCGGGTTCGCTATCCCAGCCAAACATGTGGGCGCACTCTTTGCGCGTATCGTAGGCACCCTGGTCGGTCGACTGCACCTTGACGCCGTTCTTGTACGGGAAGGCGACGGCGCACTCGGGCTCCAAGAAGGCATGCTCGGTAAAGGGCGTGGTAAAGCGCTGCGTCACGGTAAATGCGCTCTCCGCCAACGCCTTGGCGGCGTCGCCGCGCGTCACATGGCGGCTCTGGCACACGTTGTCCTTGAGCTCTACCGTGTTGCCAAAGGCAAAGAAGCTGTCGTGCAGGCGCGGGGCGTCGGCAGCCCTGGCCTCGACAATGTTACGCACGGGCTCCAGCGGCTCGTAATCGATCTTTACGAGCTTCTTGGCCTTCTCGAGCGTCGCCTCGTCCTCGGCGACCACCAGCACGATGGCATCGCCCACGCAGCGGGTGATATCGCCCACCGCGATCATGACGTCCCAGTCCTGGATAAGGTGGCCGACCTGGTTGACCGGCACGTCCTCGGCGCGTAGGATACCCACCACGCCGGGCAGGGCCTCGGCCTTGGAGGTGTCGATGGAGAGCACACGGCGCGCGGTACTTGGAGCGCACGGCGCTGGCGTAGGTCAGACCCGGTTGATCGAGCTCGTCGATGTCATCGGGGTATTTGCCCTCGCCGAGCACCTTCTTGCGCACGTCGATACGGAAGGCGCGCTTGCCCACACCGTAGTCGTCGCCGCGCTCCAGGCCCTCGTCGATCCGCTTTTCGCCGCGGAGCACCGCAGCGGCCAGCGAAATGCCCTCGATAATCTTTTTGTAGCCGGTGCAGCGGCAGACGTTGCCGCGGATGGCGTACTTGATCTGCTCCTCGGTGGGCTCGGGGTCCTCGGCGATGAGCGCCGCACCCGCCATGACCATGCCGGGGATGCAAAAACCGCACTGCACGGCACCCACGGCGCCAAAGGCGTACACAAAGGCCTCGCGCACGTCCTGGGGCAGGCCCTCGACGGTCACGATGTTGCGGCCGGCGGCAAGAGCGGTGGTCAGTACGCATGCCTTGACGGCCGCGCCGTCTACATGGATGGTGCAGGTACCGCAGGCGCCCTCGGAGCAGCCGTCCTTAGCGGAATGGATGTGCAGGTCGTCGCGCAAGTAGCGGAGCAGCGGCTTGTTCTGAGTCGTCGTGCGTTCGACGCCGTTAACGGTAAAAGTGAATTCCTGTGCATGGTGATTCCCTTCTACACGCCGGCGGCGATGCCGGTGCGGTCGTGGATGGCGCCATGCGGGCAGACGACGGCGCACATGCCGCACGACAGGCAGTCCGCGCCGTCGATATGGGCGCAGTTGTCCTCGATGCGGATAGCGCCGGCAGGGCACTTTTTAGCGCACATGCCGCAACCGATGCAGCTCGTGTCGCAGATCTTGCGCGCAATGGCGCCCTTGTCGGTGTTGTTACAGCGCACCAGAATGTTCTGGTAGCCGGGAACGAAGGCAATCACGCGCTGCGGGCACGCCATGCCGCACAGGCCACAGCCCGTGCACTTGGAGCGATCCACGCGGGCGATGCCATCAACCAGCGCAATGGCGCCGTGGGGGCAGGCCGTGCGCAGGCGCCACAGCCAATGCAGCCTTCGCTGCAGCGGGCGTCGCCGCCTGCGGAGGCACAGCCGCTTCCGCAGGCAACGTAGGCCACGTTATGTTGAATGGATTTGGCCATAAGAGACTCGCCTATTTCTTAAGAAGGTACGAATAGTTGTCGCGCACGGCCCTGATGGTCAGGCGGACGGCCTCGGGAAGACCGGTGTTGACGGCATCGACCGAGACGGTGCGGACCGTGCCGGCGACGCGGACTTTAAAGTGGTCCTCGTCCACAGCCAGGAAGCCCTCGTTCTCGGAGTTCTCCATGTCCTGCTCGCTCCAGAACAGGGTGAGCTTGTCCTTATAGGGACGACCCTCCTGGTAGGGGCAGAACACGGCGCAGTTGCCGCACTCGTTGCACATGCCGTCGACATGTACCACCTGATGCTTGGCCAGGCCCGGCACCTTAATAGCAACGTTTGCGCGGTTGGGGCACACGTCGCAGCAGACCTCGCACACCGAGCCGCAGCCAGGCAGCGGGTCTTGGTGCAGTTGCGCTTGTCGCGGCACAGCGACCCCTTGCGCTCGTAGCAGGTGTCCTCGCGACCGGCCTGCTCGTTGCAGTCGGCGTACTTGTTAAAGTCCACGCCGGCAATGGCACGGGCGACCTCGGCGGCTCGGCGATAGCCTCGACCACGGTGGCAGACCGCGACGGCAGTCACCGGCAGCCAAACGCCTCGCGCCGGTGGAGTGGCGGCAAGGCGG